>CEPE01005582.1_pt1 | contig 22202 bp, 6 predicted proteins | sample 530531 | NCBI WGS metagenome assembly CEPE01 (sample SAMEA2620273, study PRJEB7988) | marine metagenome | biome: marine biome (ENVO:00000447); feature: deep chlorophyll maximum layer (ENVO:xxxxxxxx); material: "saline water (ENVO:00002010), including plankton (ENVO:xxxxxxxx)" | depth 80 m
GAGTTCAACAAGGCTTTGAAAAATCATTCTTTGAAGGTATATCTAATTTAGCTCAGAAAAATAAGCTAACACAAAATTTACAAAATATGGATGCATTAAAACTAAGCGGAATACAAAGAATGTTTCCAAATTATTTTGGTGAAGATGGAGCTTTTGACATGGATGCATTTAAAGGTGATTTAAATATTGGAGGAGATGATTTTAACCTTAGTAATTTATTTGATCTTTTTAAAACTACAAAATAAATAAGATATGGCTATAAATGAATACATGAGTCCGGCTAAACAGAACGTAATAAATACTTACGTTCCTTTACCATTTCAAGAATTGGCAACGATGGCGGGACAACAAAAGAAAAGAGATAATCAGGGAGAATTATTATTTAATGCTACCCAAGATTCAATCATGGGTATACAAGCATATCACCCAGCAGAAAAAAAATATCTAAAAGAATATAGAGAAAACGTTACTACCCAACTAGACGATCTGTATAATCAATACAATGGAAACTACTATGCTATGATTCCAGAATTAAAAACAATAGCTAGACAAGTAGATAAAGATATGAAATTTGGAAATCTATACCAAATTAAAACTAATACAGCAAATGTTAGTGAGTATATTAAAGCACAGAATGAAGCCAGAACAGCAGGAGATTATGATGAAATATTTAATCCTTTTTTAGATCCGGGTAACTTTAATACATGGATACAAGAAGGAGTTGGTTCTGATGGTTCAATAAACTATGAGGATCATATGTCGTATAATGATGCTACAGGTCAACAAACATTTAATCCATTTGTATATTCAGGTTTACATCCTAATGTAGATCAAGATTCAGAAATAGATGCTATCTTTAAAGATCTACAAAAAGAACTTACAGAAACAGATGTTATTGATATGGATCCTGATTCTGAAACTTCAGGACAAGTAATAAAAACTAAAAATAATTCTATTAATAGAGCTAGATTATATCATACTGCAGGAACAGCAACTATGAATAATATGTCTGCACTTAATTCTGGATTTAGAAATGAATTAAATTTAATGCTTTCTCCTGAATGGTATAATACTGAAGAAGATTATATAAGCTCTGTTAATGATTATGCAATGACATATTTGAAAAATCTTTATGGAGATCAAGAAAATGCACAAGAATTAATAGATGGAGTACTAGAAGAGAATCCATTACTAGATCAAAATGGTCAACCTACTAATGCTGCTTTATCATATGCTAGAGCTGGTTTATTAGGAAGAATGGCTGAAAGATTCTTAGAATCAGATCTTACTTTTGATATAACATCTACAAAAGGAGGAAATACTACTCCAGGTAATACTGGACCAGATGTTAAAGATATAAACTTTGAAAAGAGTACTGTAGGATCAGTGAACATGACAGTTGGAAAACCTATTTTAGAAAATATATGGACATGGAATGGTGAAGAAGCTACATCAAAACCAGAACGAGTAGTAATATCTGAACAAGAACCTCAATGGCAAAGTAGTTATTTTGCACAAGAAGTTAAAAATCTTAAAGTTCAATATTTAGATCTTTTAAATAGAAAAGCAAATCTAGAAAGAAGTGGTAATCTTGATTCTAAATTAAGAGAAACTTTAGATAATCAAATATTATTGGCTGAAAGTAAAATGAAGAATTATGAATTCTCTCTTATGAATTTATTCCAACAAGCTGCTAGTAATTTAGATATAGAAGCTAACCCAGCTAGTATGGATGAGAATGGTTTTGCTTCACAGGTTAGTCTTAATGGTGTGTGGTATGATTATAATAATGCTGCTGATAGAGATGCGTTTATGCAAAATGGATTTACTTTCTTACAATTTGATGAAGATGGAGATCCTATTGCGGGAGTAGGAGATATGCAAAAATTATATAATATGGCAGGTACAGCTGATAATTATGAACAAGTATTAACACAGTGGGATGGATATTTCCAATGGATAGGTCCAGGTAATGCTGCTCCTATTTATAGTGAAATGACACAAATAGTTGGAGATACAAAACCTTTTAATGGTAGAAATTATAATAATAATCAATATAAAGGTACTGGATTTGCTGATGTAGATGCAGAAGAGGCTAAAACATATACACAAATATTATTTGGTGAAGAAGATCATCCATGGGTATTAGAAGATGGTACTACACTAAATTCTCAACAAGTGTTAGAATTAATGGAAGATTATCAATGGGGTCAATCTCCAACCGCTGCAAATAAAACATATGAAGATGATTATAGAATAGGAAAGAATGTTATCTTACATTACTCTTCAACGCCTATAGGAGCATTTGATGGATATGCAGTTGAATTAAACCTACCTACTGGTGATGCAGATAAACCTAACTTAAGAATATACACTGCAGCTACTCCTCAATATCAAAATTTACATTTAAATTATGGTAAAGATGATAATAATAAGCAAATAGAATTGAGTACAAACCAACAAATGGTAAATAATAGTAATTTCCTTGCTTATTTAGACCAATCTAAAGCAAGAGAAATACCAGGTAATATAATACCAAGTAATACTTTAAGGTCAGATGGTGTACCAGTAGGACTATATTACTTTAAAGAAGGACCTGATGGAGAAGCATTAAGTGTAGGAAATAATATATTTGTACCTACAAAAGGTACTATAATTGATTATGAAAATGGCCAGCCTGTATATGCAGATGGAACAACAATGTTCAATGGAGATGAAATAGTTCAATTAGGTAATATATTAATGTTTAATGATCCTTCAAGAATAAATGAAGCTAGTTACTGGTTAAAGAAAGATAAAAAGAATGCAATTAATCGAGGAATAGATGCAGAAAGTTGGGATATTGTACCTCAGGGACAACCTAATAAACCAGTTACTGCAAATGAAATGGTGTTTGATGTACAAGATTCATTTGGAAGTGAGTTTGGATTCCTTGCTAAAAAAGGACAAACAGTTTATAGTGATGAACATTGGCAAACTCATAACTTATATGATATAGGGTTTGGAATGGCAAGCGGAAATAATGTTATAGATTCAAATGTAAATATAAAGAAACCATTAGCTGAAATAATGAAGTTATCTTTTGATGAGGTTAATAGAGTTTTAGGATCATCTCAAATAGTAGATGGACAGCAAGTAAATTTCTTTGATAGATCTGATAAAAATGGAAATCTTTATGGTATATTTGATGTCTTAAAAAGTTTTAAATTACCTTATACATCAGGTGACACTTATTTAAATCAAAATGTAGGAGAATTAATAGAAAGTGGAGAATTACAATTAGGCTTTGTATCTGGAGGAGCAGGTGGATTTAGAATACCTATTTCTGATATATCTAGATCTTATACAGGACAACAACAAGCACATCAAGAATGGATTGATGGGGGTAAAGTAGGTCCTTATGTTGCAGAAGGTAATAAAGGATTCCATGTAATAGGACAAGCATTTGATATTTCTCAAGAGCCTGGTCATTATGATATGGCAATATTTGATAAAAATGGTACAATGCTATCTACTCTTACTGATCTTGAAGAAATAGGAAATAACTTTGGAAATCTAGGTGATATTAAAGGTATAATAGCAGGAGTAGTATTAAAATCTTTATCACAAGCAGGTTCTCGAGAGGCTACTAGAGGAGGAATGTATGGTACAGATACGTTCCCTACTAGCGATCCTTTATTCAAAACAAGACAAGAAGACTTAGGATATCAAGATAATCCTTTTGGAGAGATATATACATATGAACCATTACTACAAAATCCAAAAGAATGGTGGCATTTCTCTATAGGAGAATTCGGATACAATAAAGATAATCTTTTTAATACAAGTATAGTACATCCAAACTGGATCAAAAAATAGAAATAAAATATGGGATTACAAGATTTTATACAAACACAGACTCAAGGTATAGACCCTATTACACAATTACCTGAAAGAAATTCAGAGAAGAAAATAAGTGGGCCTAAAAAAGCCAGTGCAGCTGCAGATCCTTTAAGTCTACAGGATTATATCCACGGTGTAGATTTAGGATTTCAGGATCCTTCTATGCATCAAGGTGTTACATATAATACTAATTTTTATGATTGGCCAGATGTAGATTTTGGGGTTAGTGATCCATCTCAAATAGATATGATGCGTGCTAGTAGACAAACTGGTTGGGACCAATTTACTAGTTTTTTAAATCAATTTGTAATAGGAGAAATAGTTGGGGGTACTATTGAAGGATTCGGATCTTTATTAGATTTAATAAATTTAGATATAAATGATGGTTTTACTAATGCTATTTCAGATTTAGGGGGTGGAATAAGAGAATGGACAAAAGAAGTTACCCCTATATATGAAATGTATCCAGGTTCTTCATGGCAACCTAATGACTCAGGTTGGTGGTATAATAATATGGTATCGATAGGATCTGCTCTATCGTTATTTTTTCCTGCATGGGCTGTAACAAAAGCCGGTAAATTTGCAGGTGTGGGACCTTTAAAAGCTGTTAATAATGCTGCTAGAGCAAGTAAGTATTCAAGAATAGCAAATACAGGTAAGTTTTTAGATAGAAAATTATTTAGTAATAAAACTACAGACTGGATGACAAAAGCAGTAGTAGGGGGTGTGTCTATGAGATATATGGAGAATTATAGAGAAGCTGCGGAAACTGGATTACTATCTTATGAAAAGAATCTTGCTTGGTTCCAAAATCAAAAAAATTTAGATGAGTTTTTAGAATCAGAAGGAGGCCAACAATTTTTAAAAGAGTCTGGAATATCTTTAAATGATCCAGCTCTTGCTGATGCGGCTGCAAGATATATTTCATCTCATGCTGCAGCTCATACTTTTAAATGGGATTGGACTAATGCATTTTTTGATATTGCACAATATGGTTTAATGTTTGGTCGTGCTAAATATAGAGGTAAAGGAGCTACTTCTTCAGCTGTTAGAACGGCTCAAGATGCTACATTAAAAGCCCCAAAAACTGTAATACCAAAAACAAGATTAGGTAAAGTAGGTAAATGGATTAAGCCAAAAGCTAAAGCCTTAGCAAAGTTTGGTTTATGGTCTTATACAGAAGCTATAGAAGAGCAAATTAACTGGATAGCTATGCAAGAAGGTATTCTACAAGGAGATCTTTTAGCAGGTTTTGATGATGTTGGTAGAGATACTATGACAGATGATAGTTTACTTAGTCGTCTTAGAAAGTATTCTACTCAGGGTGGATTTTGGTCATCTAGTATTATGGGATTTGCAGGAGGTGCTGTGATGACAGCCGGTGCAGGTCTTATGAATCGTAAAGCTTATAAAAAACAAGAGCAGGCTAAGATACAAGCTATTACTAAAAGAATGGAAATGCTTGCTAATGTTTCTGAGCAAATGAAAGAAGCTCAAGAAAAAGGAGATACTTATAAGGTTAAGCAGTTACAAAGATTATTGGCAGTTAATTTAGCTATGAATAATGAACTAGTTAATAATGGAGATCTTTTAAAAGAAATGATGGAAGACCCGATCATGGAAGAAATTCTTACTGATGCTGGTATTACTCAAGAACAAATAAAAGATGTAAAAGCAGATATGCTAAGTATAATAGAGCAAGCAAGTACTGCTTATAATAAATATTTTAAAAGTCCTTTTGGAGCCAAGTATGGTCCTGGTATTTCTGCTAGAGTAGCGCAGCAACAAATGGCTGTGCAAATATATCAAAATCTGATAAATGAGATTAATGAACAAGTTGAATTAGATCTAGAATCAGATATCTACTCTCAAGAAAAATACAAACAACTAGGAGCTCAAACAAAAATGAGACATAATCTGATCATGCAGATTAAAGCTTCTAAACTAGCTTTAGAGCAATTAATAGAAAATAAAGAAGGTTTAGAGCAATATAATAATCTTAAAGATACTCCTCAATCAGAAAGAGAAAAGAATGATAAGCTTATTAACTCTATGCAGGAACAAATAAAAGAGTTAGAAGGTTACATAAGCGAATTAGAAGTAGTTTCTGATAAATTAAAGAGTGAGTCATCAGAGATATTAACTCCAGAGCAATTCCAAGAAGAAGAGAAGTTTTTAGAAGAGGTAGAAAATGGAGATGTACTTAGAAAAAGACATAGACAAGCACAATATAGAGCGCTAAGGGATATGGCTTTAAAACAAATACAAAATATAAATAAACTAGAGTCGGGAAAGGAGTTAACTACTATGGAGAAAAAAGATCTCGATGAAGTTCTTAAACCTTCTATAGAGCAAGCAGCTGCTGAATCAGCAACCGATGCACTAATACAAGATTTTAGAGATTTTATAGTAAAAGAAAAAGTAACTGAGGAAGATATAGATCAATGGATGTTACAACATCCTGACAATGCTAGATTTCAAGAAGCAGCAACAAAGATTAAGAACGAGTGGTTACAAATACAACAGTCTTTAAAAAATAAAGAAGCCTTACAACAAGCCCTAAAAGAAGCTAAAGAGAAGCAAGATGAAATAGATAGAATAGAAAAGCTGAATATGGAGATGAATAAGGAGCAGAAAGACATACTAAATAAAGAGAAAGATCAACTAAATCAGCAGAAACAAAAGAACAAAATGAGAAAGGCTGCAGAAAATGCAGAAAGTTCTAAGACAGATGAAACTAAAACTACTCCTACTACCACATCTAATCCTACTGTTTTAGATGAAAAAACTTTAAAAGAAACTAAAGGTACTGCGATGACTCCTCAATTTATGAGTTATGGTCTTGAAAGTGTAGGTCCTCACAATGAAGCTGTAGTTGTTACAGTTGTAGATAGTAATGGTAATCCTGTACCAAAATCTACATTGAAAATGATTCCTATGACAGAAGCTATGAATAAGCTTTTGACAGAAAACAGAAAAGAATTTGATCGTAAATATCAAGTATTATATTACTATCCTCCTAGATTAAATAGCAGTGGATATATAGTAAGAGAAGGTAAAAGAATTGTATTACAAGATAATGCGGGCCCTAAGATACTTACAGATAAAAAGGGTAATGCATTAGTTATTAGAAAAGATTCTAATGTTAGAAATAATAATGAAATATTTGATTTTCAGGCTATTAATGATCCTAATATAGGAGTAGGGACTGATATTATATTAAGACCAGAACCTAATAATGAGTTTTATAAATCTAATGATCCTACTAAAATGGTTATTAGTATTCGTTTAGCTTCTGATCCTACTGTAAATCTAGGACAACTTAGAATCAGCGCTTTTTCTAAAGAAAATACCCGTATAAGAGAAATATTTGCAAAGCAAAAAGAACTAAAAGATATAAAAGGTAAGATTGCAGGTAAAGGAAACGGTTGGGTATTAAGATTAAAAAAGGATGGTAAATCTATAGAACAGCCTATAAGTGTACTCGGAGATGCTAATTCATTAATATTAGGATATGGTAATAAAAATGAAGGTGTTATTATATGGCAAAAAAATAATATGGATTTTGATATTTCTACTTTTATAGAGCATGGTGCTATATATGCTGCTATTAAAAGAGCAAACGGAATACTTACTCCTGTTAGATTATCTACATCTAATCTAAGTCAAGAAGCAGCTGATGCAGTTATTGAAATTATATTAGACTATAGTTTAACTCCGGCTACTATAGAAAGTGAGATTAAAAAAATAGTTAATACTGTAAGAACGTATAGCAAGAATGCTCCAGGACTTGTGTTTGATAATTTTGAAATAGTATTTCCATATAAAGATAAAATTATTGGATTACAATACCGTGCTGCAGGACAAAATAAAAGAAATAATTTTCTAACAGCTCTTAATGGACATAATTTATCATACAATCCTGAATTTTTCTTTGTTGAATACGATAAAGAAACAGGAGCTGTTAAAAAACAAGGAAAAAATAAATATATAAGTTCTAAAACTCTAGATCTGAGTGGAAAAAGTATAAGAGAAGCACTAGTTGAACATCTTATGAGTAAGAAATATAATATTCAGAAGGCTAGAATGGAAATGATGAAAGATCCTTTTCAATCTAAACTAGGGTCATGGAATTCTTATTTTGAATACTTAACAGATCCTAATATATTACCTATTTCAACAGATATTCCAGCTAATGGATCTCAACAGTTCTATAATTCTAATATTTATGTAGAGCCTACTGAAGAAAAATTTAAATCTAATCCAAAAAAAGTCCCAGATTTCTTAAATAAAGGGCCTGAATTTAATCAAAATTCTAATTTATTTGGATTTGATCCACAAGCTCAGATAGATAATAAGTATAGTCCATCTTTTGACCCTAGTAAAATGCAAAATCTAGATAATTTTGCAAGAGAACAGATGGAAAAAAAGAATAAAAAGAAGGAAATAATAAAAAAAGCGCCTAAAAAGAAGCCTCCTACAAAATCTCGTGATGATATAGATACTGATTTTAAATTAAGACAATATGAAGTTAATCCAGAATCTAATCTTTTATTATCTGAAGAAGAAGTACAATGGTTTATTGATAAGTTTGGTGAAGAGGGATTAGAAATAGCTGCAAGAGTTAAGTATATTACTTTAAAAGATGGTCGTCAAGCTTATGGATATTACCATCAGGGTATGGTAACATTAGCACAATTTGCTAAGAAAGGTACAGCTTATTGGGAAGCTATGCGAAGAATAATAGATTTACATTTAACTGCTAATGAAAAATCTTCTTTATTTAAAGCTGCTCAACAACAGTGGGGTATACAAAATCAACAAGAGCTTGAAACAAAATTAGCGGAATCTTTTATGGAGTATAGAATTACTCAAGAAAATAGAGGTTTAATAGGAACCATAGCTAAATTCTTTAAGGATATTATGACATACATAAAGAAATTCTTAGGTATGGATCTTACTCTTAATGAGATGTTTAGTGATTTAAGTTCTAGAAACTATAATAAGTATACTACTAAAGAATTAAGAGAACGATCAACAGTCGCGTATAAACTAAGACAAAAGCCTGGATATACTAATATTCAAAAGAATGAAATTGTAGATGTGATTACTAATAAGATGCGAGAAGCTTATCAGAAAGAATATGGTGATTTATGGCTAGAAAAATTAACAGATCCTAAAATATTAGTAGCAAAACTAGAAGCTGCAAGACAAAATATGGAAAGGATAGGTGAGCAGATGACAGAAGCAGGAATAGAACAAGGAGAAGAATGGTCAAAAGCAGCATTACAAGAAAACTTTTATAGTCAATTTGATGAAAATAATATAAATGTTGTTAGCCCCGGATTCCGAGATCTTGTTGTTAGAAACTTAACAGTATTTGGTGTAAGATTCGGATTTAAAGAGTCTGGAAAATTAATAGAAACTCAAAATGCTGAAATAGAAGAACAAATAGATATTTCTGAAGAAAATACATCTGATATAGCAGCATCAGAAGAGTTTGAAACTGATTTAGAAAACGCAGAATTAGAAACAGCGCAACATATTCATGGGATAAATTTCTTTGAGAGACCTAGAAAAGCTACATTATCTAAAGATGTAAAAATAGAACTATCTTTAATACAAAAAAATGATGGGTCTAGAGGAGGTTTATTAGGAGAAAAAAGTTTCTACTCATTCTCTGAAGTTTACTCTTATTTAAAATTTGCATTAGCGAATACTCCACAGGGAGATGTAATGAATAGATTAGAGCTATTAGCAGAGGATAATAAAATAGCGGAGGTTGTATTGGATAGAATAAATAATGGGTCACCGGCTTTTAAAAATAAGTTTATAACCCATATGAATGATCAACTTATAGATTTTGAAATTCCTATTATTCAAGATGGTATGATAAAACTAGTCTATGCAAATAGAAATAGTTTTAATAGAATGATTATCAATGATTGGATAGGAAATAGAGAAGTAACTACAGATCTATTTAATATACAAGAAGGTAAACAAGATACTATAAATGAGTCTACAGCTAAAGAAATATTTGACTTATGGTCAAATCTAAAGTTTATTGTAAAAGAAGGAGATCAGCAAAAAGAGATGAATGCTCATAGAGAAGTTAAGAAGAAGTATATTGAGCAGATGAAAAAAATACTAGATAGAACTGGTATATTAATTCCTAATGAAGCTTATAATAGTTTATATAATAATGATGAAGTTTTTGTTAGAGACTTACATAAGTATATGTCAGGATCAAATTCTTATTCACATATACTAGCTAAATTAAGAAAAGGAATCAGCCCATTTGTTGCAGGAGATATGGAAATGGGGTCTTTAAATAAGTTTGCTCAATTAGCATCTAACTTTAAAGTAGATAAAGCCTTAGCTTCTTTCCATAGTAATGGTAAAAATATATATGCTATTAATCTAAATACATTTGATTCTAAAAGAGTATTAGAACTAAGAAGTAAAAATACTTATGAAAGCGCTATAAATAAATATAAACAAGATACATTCTATGAAGATCATTTAATCCTTGACCTTATAGAAAAATTTGATAATGTTAGAGAAAAATTAAGTATAGTTACATTAGACTCTCTTAAGGAAGCAGGATATAAAGGAAGATCAACATCTTATAAAGATTTAAATCCACAACAATCTCTTTTAACTAGATGGGCTTTTTTTACTGATAGAAGTCAGCCTTTTACTAAAATAAATATAGGAACTAGATCTGATAAAATGCAATCTATGTATATGGCATTACCTAGAATATATCCAGGATCTAGTCATATAACTTGGAATGGCACTAGTGTTAACCAAGCTAATCAATTTGTAGATACTGCAGTAGATTTATTATATCCGCTAGCTTTAAGAGAGTATGGTAGAATATTAAAAGTTCAAGACCAATTATTTGGAGATAATAAAATAAGCAGAGAAAGTATGATACAGAATTATCATTATAAAAATGAGCCTGGAGATCATATGAGTGATAGAAAAAATGCAAATGGATTAAGATTTATTATATTTCCTACTTTAAATAATATAGATTTCTATACTGAGTTAGGAATGTTAAGAGACTCAAATACTGCTAGTCAAGAGCAGATGAGTAATGCCGTTAAAGAGATAAAAAATAAACTCAGAGAATATGTTATACAAAATATAACAGAGACTTTAAACAAATTTGAAAAAGAAGGAATAGTTTCTAAGAACGAAAAAGATAATACATATAAGAATATATTATTACCTCCTAAAAGTTTACAGGGAAAGACTATTAATACAAATATTATGCCAGCTTTGGTAGAATTTGCTATTAATGATATTGTTTATTTACCTCATATATATACTATGATGATGGGGGATCCTGCATTTTATAAAGCAGATAATACAGGTAATATATTTATAGATGCGGGTAAAAGAAATTATGCAGGTATAACTCCTGGATTTGATCCTGTAATAGGAAAGTATGGTATGAGTAATACTATATCACATTCTATATTTAAAGATGTATATAAAAAAGATCCTACATTAGTTGAGAATATACGTAAAGCATTGAAAGAAGCCGGTTCTAAAAAGGCTGATCAAATAGCAGACCAATTTGCCAATCTAAATAAAACAGATGCGCAAAGTTTTTCTACTATAGAATTTTATAAATCTTATTTAGAGTCCCAGGGTAAATGGATACCTGAAAAGCATGGAGTATACTATGAGAAATATTGGTCAAAAGGAAAACTAGGAAATAAAGAATCTAAAAAACTATTATTTGATCCTTTAAAAACTTTTTATTGGGGAGATAGAATAGTAGAAGATAATAATGGTAGAAAAACTCTAGTATGGGAGCAAATTAAACACTCTGTTTATCCATTATTAAGAGAGATGACAGAAAATGAAAAAGATAGCTCAGAATCAGTAACGATAAATAACTTAAGACAACGTATGGAAGCTGTAGGTAAATACAGCGGTCTTAAGAAAATAGATATGGTAAGTTTTGAGTCTGCAGTTAAGACAGGAGCTGTTGGTATATCAAATCCAACAACTCAAGAACAATTAAAAGATATAGTAGTAACTGAGTTAGATACTAGAAATCTAAGATCACCACAAGTAGTTGATTTTAAAGCTAAAAAACAATTATATGGAACTCAATTTGGTAAACTTATTACTGCTAATATAGAGTCTAATTTTAATTACACATTAAATGGTATTTCTATAAAAGGAGATCAAATAAGAGATTTATATGATAGTGCATTTGCAGAAAAAATAAAAAGATCTCATGATGGATTAGTAAAAGAAATGGGTTGGCAAGAGTTTAAGGAACGATATGAAAATAGAGATGAAATAAAAGGTGCAGCTGAATTTAATCAGTACTATGAAGATCAGAAAAAATTTCTTTTAAAGGTTAGAGGTATATTAGAAAATTCTTTAAACGAAAGAGAATTAGAGGATAATTATTATTTGATATTAAATATAGACGAAATAATTGATAATATAGAAACTAGATATGATTTCCAAGCACCTCTTTCTTTTCCTACATTTGCAAAAACATTTGAGTCTATTTTAAATAATCTATATAAAAATAGAGTTTTAAGACAGAAAACAAAAGGAATGGGGGCTATTCAAATAGCTCAGTATGGACATAAACTTTCAGATGAACTTACTATAAAGCCTACTAAAAACGGAGGTTTTGTAGCTCAAATAAAATTACCTTATCAATTAGGAGCTAAATATAATTTACCTGCAGGAGTAGTTACAGAAGAATATCTAGCTAAAAATAACATAACTAGAGAAGCACTTACATCTATTGGTTATAGGATTCCTACACAATTAAAAGTTTCTATGATGGCATTAGAAATAGTAGAAGTCTTACCAGAGAACGCGGGTGGTATAGTAATATTACCTACTGAAGTTGTAAATAAAATGGGAGCTGATTTTGATATTGATAAAATGTTCTTAATGTTCCCCGAACTAACAAATAATGGAGAAAAGATTTCAGCTTTTGATTATGTAAAATATAAAGAAAAACAAAATTTTGATGGCGTATCTACAAAAGCTTTAGATAATTTAATATATGATATAAATTATACTATTCTAACTTCTAAAAATCATGTAGAAGAGGTTATGAATCCTCTAGATACAGATGTTTATGTAAATCTAATTAATAAATACGAAAGATTAGGTATAATTCCTACAATGAGTAGGTTAAATTTATTTAGTACTTCAGGTCAAATGTACTTAGAAGAGGTTAATAAACAAGCAGCTGCATTAATTGGAGCATTTTCAAACCATTCTGTAGGAAGCGCGCTTTCACAGTCTACTGATATGACAATAAAACCAGAGTATTCTATAAACATAAGAGCAAATAATATTTCATCACATGTAGATCTGACAAAAATAAAAGGTTTTGATGGAGAATATATATTAAATTATATAGCTGCACATCAGAGTGAGTCTTTAGATAATGCTAAAAACTTAAGAATTGGTCGTGCAGGTGTAACTCTATTTAACCATGGAGTAATTGCTATACTAAATAGAGCTGGATTTAATGTTGAAACTGCATTAGATTTTATAAATCAGCCTATTATAAGAAAATTAGAACAAAATGTAAAAAATGCGCCTGCTTTTACTAATCATGCTCAAATTGCTAGAACTACTGCAGAACAATTAGGCCAACTAGATTATTATAATAATATAAATAGAAAAAATCTAATAGAATTTACTCCTACTGCATCTTATTTAAATGATACAGGTTTACAAGCAGATCTTTCAAATGAAGCAGATCTTAAAAAACAAATACAAATTTTAAGTGACTTTATGAGATACTTAAAAGTAGCAAAAGATGTTTCAAAAAGTAATAGATATTTATCACCAGATGGTATAAAACGATTTAGTAGATTAAGTTACCTAGAACAATTTATGGATAATGTAGATTATATACAAAGTAGTAAATCTGCTATAGAAATTACTAAAATACCTAAGAGAGTACAGTCTTACATAACATATGGTATAGAATCCGCTAATGAATTTACAAGTTTCTTTATTCCATTTAATAAAAATGGGTTTATAGAATTAAAAAGAAATATAGCACAATTAACAGGTCAAGAAGATGGTATATTATCACCACAAAATATAGATACTATTAATAGTTTAGGTTTATATTTCTCTGTAATTAAACCTGATTCTCCTATGAGAGGATTATTTTATACTAAATCAGGAGAAGTTAGAACAAAAAGTCTTGAAAACGTATTATTCAAATACCAAAAATCATTAGCTTCTAGGTTAGCTAAAATTAAAAAGAAACACGACTTATTTAATGACCCATTCTTAGGCTTATTATATGCACATCCTGATAACTTAAGTTCTGATAAATTTATACAATTAATAGCATTTAATAATAGTGTTAAACTAGACCCATCAGAAAGATCAGAGATAACAGATAGATGGGCCGAATTATTATTAGACCCTAGAGAAGATGTAGCAAATTTAGCTAAATCTTTAATATCGTATTCTATTGTTACTTCAGGATTAATGAAAGGACCTAATTCTTTTGTAGATCTTGTTCCAGTATCCTATTGGAAATCTTCAGGATTGACTAATTACTTTAGAACAGAGGCTAATTCAATGTGGAATGATCAGTATTTCTTAAATGCTACTCATCAGATTATTAGAAATATGTTTACAGATCCTGGATTCTTAAAAATAGCAGATAAAAAAGTTCTTCATAGAACTCCGCAATTAATTAAAGCGCATAATTTAAAGGCTAATCAACATTATTTACATAAAAGTCAAAACCCAAATCTTATAATTGAAGGTGCTGTTCCAAATTCAAATGAATTTGTACATTATTTTAGATCATATAATGCAGGTAAATGGAGATTATATAAATTTTTAGCTGCTAGCGAAACAAATTCAGGGAATTTAAATGGTGCAATATACCAAGAAATACCTCCTTTAGGAGAAAGATACAGATTTGTAGAAATGTATGCGCAAGAAAGATACGAAAGTATCCATCCTGCCAATAAAACAGAGCAAAATACTCAACCACAAACAAATATGTTTGATTCAGGGTCTATAACAAGTAGAAATAATACACTTGAATATAGATTAAGCCCAGAAATGAAAGAGTCTGCTTTGAAAGATCTAGATAATTATTTAATAGGATTTGCTGAAAAACATTTTGGAGTTAAAGCAGTAACTATTAATAATCTTAAGAAAAAATTAGGTGTAGATGCAGTAGGTGCAGCTGATATGCTTAATAGAATTATGTATTTAGATCAGAATAGAGATAGATATACTGTACCAGAGGAATTAAGTCACTTCTTTATAGAAGCATTAGAAGATAAGCCTACAGTTCAAAGACTATTAGCACTAGCTTCTAAAACAGATTTATACGGCCAAGTCGTAAAAGATTATGAAAAATTATATACAGAAGACTATCAATTCCAAAAAGAAACTGCAGGTAAGATATTAGCTGAATATATAGTAAATGAACAGCAGGTTAGAGAAAAATACAAAGGATTCATAGGAACGTTAAGAAAAATATGGGACCAAATAAAAGCATTATTTACTAGAAACCAAGAAGCAAAAGATGAGCTTAGACAACAATTAGATAATGTATTTGGACCTATGGCTTCTCGTATATTAAATGGAGATATAACCGGTTTAAATATAGATAATTTAGGAGTAGAAAAGTACTATGCTTTAAACAATCAAAAACAAAACTTTTCACAGATGATTAATGAAAGTAATAGGATTCAAGATCCTACTACTGAAAATAATTTCTATGAATTAGATGGTATAAAATTAAATAGAACGACTTCTTTTATAGAAGCTTTCTCTAAACCATTTGCTTCTAAAGAAATAGCTGAAAAAGTAGCAGCTGCTAATAGAAGAGCAGGTAATCCTTTTAATACATCTGAAAAAGTAGAAAAATTATGGGAATTCTTAAAAGATGGTGTTGGTACGCAATTACACAAAACCATGGAAGGTATTGTAAATAACTTAACGGATAAACAAATAATAGATTCTTTAAATCTAGATACTAGTTCTAAAGCTGCTATTAATAAGAACTTACCTAAACTAAGAGCTTGGGTTAGATCTAAAATAACAGCTGGAAGTAGATTGTACACGGAAACAAAAGTAGCAGATAAAAGTGATATTATTGCAGGTCAAGTAGATATTATAGAGGTTACATCTACAGGAAAAAGAATTATACATGACTTTAAAACTAAAATGAAAGGTAAATTCTTAACATTAGAGTCTCAATTACCATCTTTTACAGGCCCTTTAGCTACAATTCCTAATAACTTACTTAATCAGTATAGATTACAACTTTCGCTATATAGATATATTATTCAGAATAAAGGAATAAAAATAGACGAAATGAATATAGTAGGCTTAGAAGCTGATGTTACAATTAATAAAGCAGGAGAAGTAATTATGACTAGTGTTGATTTATTAAATCCAGCTAGTCCTGTAGCTTCTAAACTTAAAAAGCTTAAGCCTATAAAGAACAAGACATTAAAAAACATGTTTAACTTTTTAAATCCAAATAATGAAAGAGCTCAAGCAGAAGCTAATAAAGAGACTGATAGGATATCGCAAATATTTGAAACAGCTAAGAACAATCTTAAAAAGAAAATAGCTTCATTACAACGACAAAAAGATGCAAAAGAATATGTAACAGGATTAAAAGATTTACTTGGAAAGCTAGATGAGATCGGAGAAAAAGAAGGGCTTATTCTATTTATGAGAAGAGCTAATGCAGATATTGATGCAGCATACAATAAACTAAGAGAACTTGAAACAACTAGTTCTGTTAATATACCAGAGCTGAATAAAGTATTAAAATTTGTTCAGACATATGATATGTTAGATGAAATATCATTAGCTGCTCCGCTATTAGCTAACGAAGGCTACGAACAAGAAATAAATGAAATTGTAGCTCCTGCTATTTATAAAAGACAAAAAGTATATGAATTATATAAAGCTTTAGGGAGACCTTTATTAGCAAATTTCTTATCTGATTATATTTCAGATCCTAGAATTGAAAATAAAGAAGAGTTTATACAAAATGAATTAGTAAAAGCGGGAAGAGATATTAGTTTATTAGCTAGATGGCTAGATGCTATGGGGGATTCTAAAGATTCAGTATTAGCAGCTGTTGATAAATTAGTTAAAGAACAAGTATATAAAACACATGAACAAGAACAAAAGTTTTTATACGGGACAGGTAAAGAGGATATAGGATTGTATGAACGTATTAAGAAGTTAGAAGCATTTCAAACTTCAAAAGGGGTAGGAACAAATAGTTTTAGAGAGCTTTATGATTTTATGCTTGAAAAAACTAAAGATGGAAAGTTAACTGGAAGAATTCTTAATCAGCATACATACGAATGGTATGAAAAGAAAAGAAAATTTGTTAGAGATAGTATACAAAATGGCACAAATTTATCTAGTAAAGATACTTGGTCTAATTTCTTTAAAAATAATCCTATAGAATATAGTGAGCAGTATAAAAAATTACAAGCATTACCTGAAGGAGATCAAAGAAAAATATTCTATAATTATTTTATAGAGAACTTTAAATATGCTAATACATTATTAGAACAGCAATATAGAAGAGGGACTGAAGAAACAGGATTTTTCTTACCATCTATTAGAGCTTCAAAAGCAGAGTTATTATTAGAGTCTGATAAAAAACTAAAAAGAACAGCTAAAGAAACACTTATAGATTACTTTACTGTTGGGGATGATCAAACATCTTATGGTGAAATAGTTTCAAAAACAGGAGAGCCTTTAAGTTATGTCCCTACACATTATACTTTGAAGATAGGAACTGGTGAGAATTTTGATCTTACTCCAGAAGAAGTATCTTACGACTTGGGAAGCTCATTAAGACAATTCTTTACAATGGCTAATAACTATAATAATATGCAAACTATTATTAATGAGTTAGAGATGACTAAGGAATTATTAAAACACAGACAAGTAAGAAAACTGAGCGGTAAAGGAATGCCTATAGTAGATAAGGTAACTGGAGAAGAAATAACTTATTCAGGTGAAATTTCAAGATCTTATGATAGATTTAACGATTATTTAGATATGATTGTTTATCAAAAGAAAAAGAAAAAAGGTTCGACTATTAAAACATTAGGCGGAGGAACTAGACAGATAACAGACACTAAGTTAGTAGATCTTGCTATTAATTATAATGCATTAAGAGTATTAGCATTAAACCCACACGTTGGTTTATCTAATGCAGGGTTTGGTATGTTATTAAACTGGGTAGAAGCTTTTGCAGGACAATATCTAAATTTAAAAACTTATGGAAAGAGTACTGCTAAATACAATTTATCATTACCTGGAATAATAAATGATGTCGCATCAAGAAGACCTACTTCAAAATTAGGAATGTTATTAGAAAACTTTGATGTTTTATCCAATTTTAATGAAGCGGGACAAAGAATAGACCATAAAAATTTCTTTATTAGATCTTTAAACCCAGGAGCTATTTATTTTATGATGTCGGCTGGAGAGCACAGAATACAGTCTCAATTATTTATTGCACAAATGATGAATATGCAGTTTAAGTTATCTAGTGGTAAATATATTAATCTATGGGATGCATATAAAGTAAAAGATAAAAGATTAGTACTAAATCCTGAAGTAGCAGAACAATTTACACATAGAGATAAAACTGATTTTATAGAAAGAGTAAAAGCAGTTTATCAAAGAATGCATGGTATTTATAATTCATCAGACAGAGCAGCTTTACAACAATATGCAATGGGTAGAGCAGCTATGCAGTTCCGTAAATGGCTTAGACCAGGAGCAATGAGAAGATTTGAAGGAATAGAAAAAGTAATCTATGATGCTAAATCTCCTTATAAAAAAGCAGATTATAATGAAAGATTGATGTCTGAAGTAGAAGGAAACTATGTAACCGCGGCTAAATTTATAGTTACTATGTTTAAAGAAGCTAGACAACTTAATTTTGAATTTGGTAAACGTTATAAAGAATTACCTACATGGCAAAAAGCTAATTTAAAAAGAGCGCTAGGAGAAATAGCTTTCTTAATGTTGTTATTAATATTACCTGGAAGAATAAGAGGAGATAAAGAAGATGATGAGCTTAGTAGAGCAGAATGGCAGGCTTTATATACGATCAAAAGGGTAGAATCAGAATTATTATTCTACTTACCTACGACTGCATTCTTTGATATATTAAGAACACCAATGGCAGGTATGTCTGGACTAGAAGCATTATATAAATTCTTCTCTCAAGGTACATCAGATTTAACATCTGTATTAACAGGTGGAGATTTTGAAAGATATAAGAGAAAGACTAGAGGTTATGATAAAGGAGATGCTAAAATAAGTAAATACTTTAAGAGAATATTACCATTTAAGGAATGGAATACACATCCTGGAGATAAAATAAAATTCTTTGATCTTAAATAATGAAATACAGTTTTGATAATTTTAACGATGATTTCGAAGAAGAAGAAGAATTTAGTGAAAAAGAAAAAGAAATAATTAAAAGATCATCTATGATTAATACTTATAGATTAATACTTAGTAATTATGACTTTAGTATATTTCCTAATACTTTTTTCTGGCTTTTAACTGAATATGAAGATAGATCAGTATTTGATGTTCTATTAGATTATTTTGAAAGCACAGAAGAGTATGAAATATGCGCGGATATTAAACAAATAAAAGATAATATTACAAAAGCGAATAAGTCGCGTTCTGAAAAAAGGGGGAAATTGATTAGATATCTATTAAATCCCGGACATGAAGAGTAGAGTTACACAGGTAACTCTACTACATTCATTAATTTCTTGAAATCACGCTTATCAAATAATTCATCCTTTCTTTCCAAAATAGGCCAAACTTCTGAATTGTTCGGTAAAGGGGATTGGATTTTATTTTCCCAATATTCCTTTAGCGATTCATCCTTAACCAGGATCTTAGACATTGAGCTACGTGGAGAACGGTGTCTCATTATAAGAATTTTAGCGGGATCGGATAATTCTGAATATTTTCCTTCTAATACTTTGTTAAAATCATTAATAAATTTAGAATCAATAGTAAATACAAACATTACATATTTACCATCATAAAGAGAATAAGAAGTTTTAAAGTTCTTATCTTCTTCAAATCTTTTTTCTAATTTTATCCAATTCATATCTCCACGGTATCTCATTAATATAAATACATCAGGCGAAGTTAAGTCCCAATCATATAAATCCACATCACCTAGATATGCATTTACAAGTAATGGGGCTAACTCCGCTTTACTGTATCCAATTAATGGAAATATGAAGTCTAAAGTTTTATTAGGTTTTACTTCTTCACGAATTTTCCTTAATTCTAGAGATATACTCATTCGATAATTTCAATTTAGTTGATCCATTATTAGCATAATATTCCATTGGGTACTCCCACTGGTCATTGCCTATGTGCCATTTTAATCTACTAATTAAATTAGAGATTTCTTCTACTCCTAACGTAATATCATAAGCAGAAGGCTCATAGACAACACATTCATTTAGACCGGTTGTTTGTACAACCACAATATAACTTTTTACATCCATATCGCGAAGATCCCATTCTCTGACATCTCCACCTGAACCATTTATAGCTTCTTTAAATTCATTTACAAAAGCATGTACTGCTAGCTTGTACATTGCCATTTGTCTATAATATCCATAAGAGAAATAACTTCTCTCAAAATTATAAACTGACTTTGAAGTTGTTTTTAGGTCCACAAGATAAATAGTTTTATTATCTAAATCAAATATTAAATTATCAATAATAGATTTAACATTCATATCATCATGCTTCCAAGAAATTTCTAACTCAGCCTTTTCAGGCGTAGTTAAAAAGTTTGCAAGTTTGTGAGCTTTTAAAGAAAGCGCACATTTTGAAACAGTATCCATATCACTTTGAGACAGAACTGTTTTTCCTTTATTTTGTACTAAGAAATCAAAATACTTTTTATTTTCAGGTAAATTAAATTTATTTAATACAGTTTGTAAAGGTATTTTAAAACCAGCTTTATCATAAGCTAATTCTTGAAGAGTTTGATGGGTATCTATTTTAAGTTGCACAGGCATAGACTCATTAACTGTTAATGAAGTTTCTGCATATGTTTCTATAAATGTTCCCATCATTCCTCCTACAGGTTCTACATCCATTACTGCATAACGTTCATGAAAATGATTGTTTTCTAAAACGTAGCAATGAATAGCAGATCCTAAATCTAATGCTTTAGTATCCTCCTTTAATTCTCTTCTTTTATATTTAAGAAAATATTGAGGGCTTACATTAAGCGCACTCAAAGAAGAGTGGCTTATATGATCTATATCAATTTTCATTTGCTTTTTTATATTTTGTTAATTCGAAAATTAATTTACGATCTTTAAAATCTTTAACTGGTATAAACTCTATTTCACCAGAATTTGGAATATGAGTTACATTATCATCTTCTATTTTACCCATTTCTACTAACGTATCTTGAAAACATTTAATCCAAATCCATAGATTATCTACATCCCATCGGGGTATATAATCTTTTTTAGGTTCACGCCATCTTAATTCACCTTTATACATTCTAATATCACCATGATTAATAGCTGTATAAACATACAACTTTACTTTCATAGGTAATAATTCATCTAATTCTAAAACAGATGGTATATATTGTTGAATATATGTGTGCATTCTACGAACTACAAGAGCTCGTAAATGATGATTCATTCCAGTAAATAATTTTTGACCGTTTATTTTCACATATTTATTTTTAGTTTTAGCAATATGTGTAATAAATTTAGGAATAACGATTTGTACTTTATCCATATTATAAAATTTTAGGGAAATAGGGAGCCCGTTAAGACCCCCTCCCTGTTAACTTAATTACTAGAAGTAATTTCAGCTGCAATCTGATCTCTTTGAGATAATTCTTTCTCAAGATCAGCTATTTGCTTTCTTTTAGCTTTCTCATAAGCTTCTAAGTCTTTTACCATAGAGTCATGATCAAATCCAGTATAATCAGATTCTAAATAAACATCTTCATTTTCACCATTACTAATAGCGATAGGAAAATATTCACAACATCTCATTTTAGTATTGTCATAATCAGACGGTACTGCTACAACATTACGTGGACTAACTAATACTTCTAATATTACACCATCACCATATCCAAAATCATGAACATATTCCATAGATCCCACGTGAAGACCTGCAGAACATGTTCGATCCGGATTAGAGTCACACTCCTCTCTTGGCATTGCAATAGGTTGACCTACTTTAATTACCATTCCATG
>CEPE01124685.1_pt1 | contig 22197 bp, 27 predicted proteins | sample 530531 | NCBI WGS metagenome assembly CEPE01 (sample SAMEA2620273, study PRJEB7988) | marine metagenome | biome: marine biome (ENVO:00000447); feature: deep chlorophyll maximum layer (ENVO:xxxxxxxx); material: "saline water (ENVO:00002010), including plankton (ENVO:xxxxxxxx)" | depth 80 m
GGTTGCAATCTGTGCAGCATCATGGTAACCCTTGCAGACCACATTCGGATGTAGCCCCTTGTTGAGAAGCGCCTCGCTGTTAGTCAGTAGTTCTCCTGCTAGCACAGTAGCAGTCGTAGTGCCGTCATAGCACTCGTTCTCCTGCGTCTGCGAGCATTCGATAATCATCTTACCCGTAGGGTGGCTGACGTCCAGTTCGCGTAGGATGGTCGCTCCATCATTGGTGACTATGGTGTTACCACCTGCGTCCATCAACAACTTGTCTCGCCCAAGTGGGCCTAGTGTCGTCTTCACCGTATTTACAATCGTTCTTGCTGCCTCTATGTTGCTTCGTAGCGTTGTCTCGCTGTCTCCTTCTTTCATTCTTCCTCACCTAGTTCCAATGTCCTAATCCGCCTATCGAATGGGTATTTCACCCTCTCTGCCAATTTGGATGCTGTCCTTGATATATCATGCAAGTTCTGCCCTCGCATAATCATCATGTATAGGATATCGAAGGCTCGCCTCAATTCCCATATCTCGTCTTCTGTCATGTCTTCGTATTGGGGCAATTCGCCCTTTGGTTGGTATTCTACCATTCTATCTCCACCTCTATTATGTCGCCAGTCTCAAATGACCTTGACTTCAAAACACCATGTTCTTTTCCATGGTGGTATATGTCGTATGTGAGTTGTGCGTCTTTCAGACAGTAGTCACATACCTCCGTGTAATTACCTGCTCTCCAGCCCTTAGGGGCATCTACGCTACTCATGCTCTTGCTCTTACCCAGTGTATGGGTAACAAGCGATTGTAGTGATGTCTCTATTTTCCCGTAGGGGAGAGAGGCTTTGTTGAATAGTAATTTAGTGTCGATGATGTTGTCTGCTTTCTGCATAACATCTCCTATAGCCCAGCAGTCGAGCGATTCCTTCAACACTGGGAAATCGAATCCGATGATGTTGTGTCCCAGTATCTTGCCGCCTTTTGCCACATGCTCGCTAATGTGGTCTCCTAGCGTGCGTGGGTGTAGGTCGTGTGTCTCACACCCATCTAATTCAACATCGGCCTTTGTGAAGATGTGAGCGTTAGTCCCATCCCAAGTTGCAACGACTGATGTGTCGAATAGGGCTTTGTTGTCCCAACCGCCAATCTCCCACGAGTAATTGCTCGTCTCTATGTCAAGCGCCATTATGTCTGTCATCGAAATCCACACTTCCCGTAATCGCCACACTTGCACGTATATGTGCCCTTGCTGATATCAGCGAGTGCCTGTCCCTTACATGAAGGGCATGGTATGGGCATCGTCCACTCTTTCGGTTTTAGCATTATTCTTCACAACCCACTGTTCCTGCTTCTGCGTCGCAGTCAACGTTACCGTCTTCCTCTGCCTTCCACTTCTGCGTTAGGTTATGGAATGCCATTAGCACGTCCCATGCCTTGTCTGTCTTGTCGTGCTCCCAGTTGATTCGTTCTAGTTTCCAATAAGGCACGCGCTTTTCACCCATGCACCCTTCTACATACGTTGCACCCTCTAGTGTGCCTCTCAGATGGGTGATTAGTTCCATCAGTTGCAGTTCAGTCAATCCTGAGTGTGGTAGCGCTATGCCGGATGAACCCGGCACGCCCCTCTCACATTCCCATTCATTGTTCTTGTCTTCTTCGACTAACCTAGCAAAGTAGTCCTGTGTTGTCTCGTCATTCATCATTCTTCTTTCACCTCTATCCATATCATGTCTTCGCCCCATGCTAAGCAGTAGCAGGGTTCGCAATCATACTCCCCGTATTTGTTTTGTATGAATACATATTGCTTACCCTTGCATTCGTGGCATATTCTACGCTTAAGAGGCATCTTTCAATTCCTCCTTTAGCCTAACGTAGGCGATTGTTCCATCTTTCGCATTGTTGAACATCTTGGTAGCCCACTTGCTGTAGTGTGCATAGGCAGTTGCTCTCGTGACTGTGTTCTGCTTGATGTAAGTGCGCATCATATCGGATTTCTTCCTCCATCCCTCGCCCTTATGCTCCAAGTCGAACGACTCACAGGCTTGCATGGCCACAATCCACTTGTTCCTCTGTGTGGCTCGCTCTGCAACCTTCGGGCCAATCTCCACTTCGCCCTCTAGCCAAGATATGAGATTCCTGAACAAGTCGAAGAGTATCTCCGTGGCCATCCTTACATGGTCACCATTAACTTCCCACTTTTCATCCATCATCGCTATATGAGTAGCGAAGATGACTGTGTAGTTCTCCATGGCAGGTATGAATGATGCAACGACCTCGCTTATTCCCGGCCCTAGCCCATGCATCAGGTCGTAGTATTCCTCAATCGATGATGCGAACGCTGGCAGGAACGTGTTTGGACAACCAGTGAATACCTGTGTCATGGTATCAAGGAGCAGTTCCTCTTGCTCTTCCCTGTTCTTGGTGTCCCATTCAAGCACAGATGTCTCCGTTACCTCAAGCACCCTGTTCTTGAGCCTCTTCTCCAACTCGATGAAGTAGTCCTTCACGTCTTGCTTCGTGACCTTCTGCTTCTTCACTTTCTTGAAAGCGCCTTCTGCTCGCTTTAGACTGACGTTCTTCCTTCTACTCATATCCCAGTGTGACCAGTATAGCAGAACACGCTGGAAGATACCCTTCGTCAGGACATATTCCTTGACTCCAGCAGGTGGATATGTCGTTATCCATAGGGATACGAGCGACTCTATCTCTGCTCTACCCCCTCTTTGCTGTAGAACCAACTTGTTGTTGTTGCTTCCCACTGGGTTACATGCCGATTGTAGGAAGAGAACGGTTTGCTGGCTGTGGCTGTTGGGGTTGAGTATGATAGACCCCTCATCGAAGTTGAGTGCCTTGCGCCCTGATAGCAGCCCTTCCTTGTGTATGTAGGTCTCTTCCCCATTGTCATCCTTCTCAATGTGGAACGAGCCTAGTAATCCTGCATCAGTTCCCGATGTATACATGTCCCATGGGACATTGCTATCATCTAGCACCTCACCTATGAACTCCCAAGCGATTGACTTGCCTGTTCTACTGGACTGTATCCAGAAGGCATGCACCCTTGGGTCTAGGTGGCTTTCGTTCCATGCTATCCTCACCCACGGCACTGCCACTTGGCCTTGCACGAAGAAGAAGGATAGCATTGCTGGTATGTCGTTGTCTATTGATACGTTACCGAAGTGCTTGAGATACCCATCGAATATGGGATACCTCTGCACTACTTCGTATTCTGTCACTTGCTTCATCTTTCATCACCTCTGTCCGAATAATCCAATGTCCTGTCTATACGGTAGTTATTAGTTGTATACTTGTATGGACAAGACATTGGAATCATTGGACTCTATCTCTCTTTTCATTCATTGTTTATATAGTCAAGACCTTTTGAACACGTTGCGTTCCACATGCACCACATTCTCGCTAGTTAGAACCTCGATGATTTTCTTCGCAGTCTTGTCACCTAGTCCCTTTACTTTCTTTAGCGACTCGATATACAGCATCTCCTCTATCGAACCGCATTCCTTGAGTAGTCTATCAGCCATCACACCACCCACGCCGGGGATGCTCATCAGCAAGTCCTTGCGTGCATCATTCGTGCTGACTCTGCGTATGGCTTGCGCACCATGTTGTGATGCTGGCTTGTGTAATTTGTTGTGTAGTTTGATTACGAACGACGCCGCTTCCGTGACGTTTGGTGTGAATAGCACCTGACAGTCGAAGTCTGCCATGATGCGGGCTATCAGTCCCATGAACTTGCTTTGCACCCTGCTATAGGATTGCTTCTTGTTCATCTTCACATACGCTGCTATGCTGCCGTGTATCAGTAGGAAGAACCGCTCGTAGTTGGCGTCCATGTTGTCTAGTTGCTTCCATAGGTGGCCGCTATCGCATGAGTGTAGAAAGTCGTTTACCGACTTTGCCTCAACGCACGCAGCGCCCAATAAGTAATCACCAACAATTAGTGGCTTGCGTTCAACCCTCAATCCTGCTGATTCTGCCTTCCGTATTACGGACTCGCATAGTTTTCCTCTCTCGTTGCTATCTATCTGTATCTCTTGTGACATATCATTAACTCCTCTTATCATGGAAGGAACAATACCCTCTTGTCGAATCGTCTGACTTTCGATGTTTGCATCTCTTCCCCTTTGTCGATATCTTCTCGCACCTCATCTCTTCACTGGGGTTCACGAAGCATTTTTGACATAGATTTCTTACCTTGTATCCGTTGTATCTTCTGTTTGGATTTCTATTCGGGAGTTTAACCCCGCATTCGTAACACTTTCTCATAATAACTCACTACCTGTCCCGTCATGGAATCTGCACTTGCCTACACACAGTCCTTCCTGTATCAGTGTCTCGCATCGGGCATGTGGGTAACCTTTGAACACTATGCTTTCGACTTGGGTTCTGGTGACGTCCTCGTTCCAATCTGCCCAGCCTTGCTCGGAGCATATCTGAACTATCTGTTCCACATGCTTGCCTAATTCATCCTGCGGCACGCTATCTATCGGGAAGAACCAACGAAGCCTGTCAGCGAGATATGACGCTAGATGGTATCTAGCACGATGCGTGGGGTTACCTGCGCCTAATGCTGCTTGAGCCATGCAGGGTAATACCACAAGACTACCCAAGGAGACAGTGGGTAGTTCCCCTATCTGTCTGCTCTTCTTGGTGAATCCTCTCTTGGGCTTATCCACTAGAGGCATCTTGATTTTCTTGCTACCAATCTGTATGTAGCCACCACGGAACTCTTGAGCCAACTCCCACAAATCGTCTTCATCAAGAGTCAAGAGTTCATTAGAGGTCAAAGGTGTAACCCAACACTTCCTCTTGTAGGAGTATGAGTTAGGGATGCGTATCATTCGTGCATTATCGAATGCGACACCGGGGTCGTGACAGGAGAGATTGAACGCCTCGTGCCACTTGTGTATCATCACTCGTCCACTGGATTTAATCTGAGTAGAGTCTCTACCATCCACTGGGAGATAGGTTTGGTCTAATGGCACCCATATATGGAAGCCTCCTCCTGTATACCATACGAAGTGCTCGTAGTCATTTTCCAAGAAGTGCTTGTGTAGCCTCTTCACTTGCTCGTGCATAACAGAGAACTCGACTTCTGCTGATTTGTTATGGAAGTCTATACAGTCGAAGTCCATGACGAAGTGCCTGATTATGGAACTAAGGTGAACTGCTCTAGTGTGCTTTGGTGCATGCGTTTGTCTAAAACCGTAGACGCTAAAGAAGCAGTCGCCTCTTCCGTTCTTGTCTTTCCAATAACTCTCTAACTCATTCCAGTCATTGACGACCCACCTGCCGCCATTACCTGTCTCGCTGAGTTCCATGACTTCCCTTGGGAAGTCTAGTTGCACGAATGACATACAATCACTGAATTTCGTAATGTTGTAGTTTTCTCGCAGCCTTATGAATCATAACCGCCAATGCTAGTGGACTCACATATCTCTTGTCTTTATCGCTCAAGAATGCCCTACGATTTACCGTCACATCCAACACCGGGAAAGACGTTATCGCGCCTGACTCGTTATTGTCTACATACGCATCTAAAGTCATCTGCTTCGTTAGTAGTAGAGTGAACTTCTTTTCACCTAGCATACCATACGCTACATTCACTTGCATCATTCTGTTATCACCGAAAACCAAATCCCTGAGAGCCTCCTCAGTTTGCTTTAGGTTCTTTTTCATTTCTTCTCTTTTCACATTCATTTTTCATTCCTCCAATTCGTCTGCACTCCATGCCGGACATATGTCCATATAACTGCAATAATGGCAATTAGACCCAGTTTCCCCATCTTTTCCACGCCATTGCTTGGGTGTGGGTTCAAACGAATCTGTAATATGTGCCTTCACTAGTTTCTTGATATTGTTCATCACTGTCTTAGGGGCGTAACTTGTCTTTCGCACACTGGTGTCCTCTAGTTCCCATTCGGCCTTCGTTCCTCCGTTAGCCCAACCTCTTGGGAACTCCCATGCCCAGTGTGTTACTGGTAGATACTTGACGTATCCACCTTCCTCTAGCATGAGTTTGTAGAATTGCATTTCCTCTCTCATGGATTTGGCTTTCCTGTTAGTCCACTTTCCAGTCTTCAACTCCATGAGTATTGAACCTCCATCTCCGTCAGGGAATATGGTATCGATGAAGCCTCTCAAATGCACTGGATATACCTCTCCATCTACTTCGACATCTAACTTGGCATGTGCTGATACCTCATTGCCTGTAGCCATCCAATCGACGCCTTCTGTGATGACAAATCTGTTCCACTGCCACTCAAACCACTGGTTTATCACCTCTTCTTCACCTAGTAGGTAAGGTTGAGGGGGTTTGGGTATCACTGAGTAAAGCAGGTTCTTTGCTTGTCTCTTCTCTCCTTTCTCCAAGAGTTCAACGGCATCATCCTTCACATCACGAACGGCATCCCAGAAATACTCAACGATGTTGTGCACGTTTGTCCCACGCACCATGTCCTCGTTCTCCTCTTGCTTGAGTTTGTAGATGTGGTTCATCTTGTAGGCATACGGACACCATCCGTAGTTGCCGAGAGATGACTTGGTTATCCTCAGTTTATTGGGAGTGCCGCAAGGCATCTGCATGCCCGGTTGCCACGCATATGTGCTCTCGTCGTATGACTTCTGCAATTCCTCGTTAGGGGCTTCTGCGCCCCTCTCAAGGAGAGTCGTCTTGTTTGGGTTGAACTTAACGAACGTCATTCTGAGCACCCCTCGCATCTCATCTTAGTGAATGGTTTTCTGCAATTTGGACAAGTAGGCACTCCATCCGGCATGTATGTGTCTGTAAGACCCTGCCATCCGCAACTACATTGTGATATCATCTGTTCTTATCCCTCCATTTTGCGTTGAATGCCTTGCGCTTGGCCTTCTTTTTCTTTGGCGCTCTCTTGTGCGTGAAGGCGCTTTCTTTCGCTGAGGAAGATTCGCTCTTCTGCTTATCCATGATTTCCGCATCCTTTAGTTCTCTAATCATATTGTTCAGAACATCGCCAATGTAACCCGCATCACCTACATGCATTTTCTTTCCATCGCCCATAGATGCTGATGCGCCATCTCTAGCGGCTTGCTTTCTTTCCTCATCGTCTTTGATGGCGCTCTTCATGGTGTCATATTTTCCGCTTTCACTTATGCTACCCATATGCTCACGAGATAATCTAGCAGGTATCACATGCGTATGATTGCATAATTTGCAACATCTGCCATTAGGCACAACAGGCTCAGCGTTATGCCCCTGTGCCCATCCATTAGACTCGACGTTTATCTCGTCATTACAAATACAGCACAACATCATATCCACCCAAACAACTTCGCTATCACTATGGTAGAGAGAATGATATTAACTCCTGCGGCTATGGTGCGCCAGAAAGCAAGTTCACCGAAGTGTTGCTCACTCCATTTCTCTATTCTACCATCATCAGGATTATTCACTCGACTCACCTTTCAACTGCCCCATGTATTCTCTTTTGAGGGTCTTTATCTTCATCCTGTCTTCCTCAATCTCGATTATCTTCTGTAAGTAGACTGCCAAATCCATGGCCTCCTGTTGGGCATGAATCAACCATTCTAAGTTCGTTAATGGCGCAGTCTCCATAGTCACTCCATACTTCTCTTTGCCTACTTCCGCTCTACCTAGTATCTTCTTACAGACCTCATCTTCTATTCTACTCACGCTATCACCTCTTCATGGCATACATCATAGCCATATCTCCCCAAATCATACCGTATGCAGTCTGTAGGTGCTTGTCTTCAACAGAGTGTTTGAAGTTATCATACTCTATCTCCATCAGCCCCTCTGCTATACGTCGTGCCACTTCTTCTCTCGTTATGTATGCTCTATACGGGTAATCAGCCGTATTGTCCTTGAAGTGGTCGCAGTCAGGGAACGCTGCTAGTATATGCTCAAGTTCCCTTGCCCTCACTAGTAGCGTATCTTCATCGTTCCTATTCTTTACTATGCTCAACCAGCCAGTATTCATTCCAATCCACATAATCTCATTTCCATTCCTTGTTTATATAGTCAATAATTTTCTACGTTACCAGTGCTTTTTCGGTATCGCAGCACCTGCTGCCACGTCCAAATCCCATTCCAACACCTTGTAGATGTTCTTGATTTTCGCCTTGATGAACTTCTCTACACACATAGAGTAGTCCACGGTAAAGTCCTCTATCTCGGATGCGTCCCTGAACCCAACCACTTCCGTATGTGGTAGAGTATCAGGTGTGCCTATGATGTATATCCATTGTAGGCTATCCCCTGTCCTGAACGGCTCTTTCGGGTTGATGTTGGCGTTGTAGTAGTAAGCGCCTCTCACTGCCATGGGTGGCGCTTTCTGATACTCGTCCTTCCCGATTCTCCCATAGGGGGCTAGTTGCTCGGCAGTTCTCTTTCCAGCGAGCACTTCTTTCGCTATGGGTCTGATGAACGCACTAACCTCATCCTCCTCTGCGCCAGTCCCAATCATTTGGAATATCTGACCTTGAATCTCCTTGGTTAATGGTGATACGCTGGATGCCTTGTATGAGAATCCTGTCACCTTCAATTGCCCTTTCTTCTCAGGTGGCCACACCATGATGCCGAAGTTCTGATTCTTCACATGCGCTGTGAGCCAATAATCGAAGTAAGCCTCTAGTTCTATTTCCATGTTAGGCAAATCGTATTTCTTTTGGACTAAATCGTTCAACTTCTCAAGATGTGCGTCTGCCTCATCGAATGGTATCTGTATGTATCCTGAATCAGTGTGACCTGCTAGTGCCTTGTATCCAGCCTTGTCACTCTCCGTGAGGAGCGTATCGATGCACTGTCTACCATAATAGGTGATTGTAGCGCCTATATCAGGGTCTATCCACCCACCACCTACTTCCTTCTGAGCGCAGTATCCGTATGCTGCGTTGGTTGCAACCTTGACTGCCGTTTGCATCATATCATATTGCAACTTCTCTTCATCAGTCTTGGCTTCTTTCAGTAGTTTCTTGTATTGTGCTCTTAGTTCCAGCATGCCCTGTATCACAGATGGTATCACACCTGTCTTGCTAGTGTCCCAATGCGTTCCATTAGGCACGCTTCTGATGCCCTCTCCTGCTGAATGTCTCTTGGTCGTGGGGCAAAGATTGGCATCTACGAATATGGATGGATACATCGACTTGAAGTCTATACAGGCCACTCCTTCCCATCTACCGCCTATTGTATCAGGCACTGTGGCTGCTCGATACTCTTCCCTTCTCCTATTGAAGGACGTCTTTGCCTTTATGTCGGTCTCCCTAGATATCAGCCCGCGTATATACCTCGATACCTTGCAGGTGCTCTTGAATGGAACTCCGCAATGCTGCTGCATTGCCAAATGATAGGGGATAGCCTTGATTCTCTCGCTGCATTTTCGTAATAGCGTTGTGTCTCGGACACAATAGTCCACGAACTCATCGAAGTTCTCGACCCACCATGTGAATACATCCGCATCCATCTTAGCGCCCTCTTCACCGAACTCCTTGTCCAACTCCAAGTCTTCCGCTATGTCTGCTAGTTTCTTGCTTCTGAACTGGCCTCTACCGCTCTTCTGCCACATTGCCTCTAGTCCGCTTCCCTCCATCCAAGGCAAGGCCGTGTCATAACAGAGCCTACCTAGGATTGGTTGCGCTATCTCCTTGTAGTATCCCTTCTTATTCGGCCTCAATACTTGCTTCAAGGGACTAAGCAAGTTCGCTCTTCGTCCTAGCCTCTCTACCAACTTGGGTAAGTCTGCCCACATCATTGCGTGTGCCACCAGCATATCGGGGTCACATGCATCCAAGTGCTCTAGGAAAGCAGTGAGCATGTCCTCTTCGCTATTGTAGAGATAGCGCATATAGCCGCTCTCCCTATCGATGTGGTCTACTTCTGCCCTCTTAGTGTCCTCATTCCAAGCGAATACGACAGGTTCGTTTGCATGAGTGTCATCGATGGCAATCATGGTGATTGCGCCCTCATGCGGCTCTTGCGGCTGCCATTCCATATCGAAATACCAAATCCTCGGATGGAACTCAGGTATCTCCGTTGTATCGGGATACATGTGAATCATCACTTGGTCTTCGTATGGAATGTCAGCCTCGTAGGTCTGGAGTTCCCTCTTCACCTCATACAATAAAGAGGGATTAGTTACGTCCAAACGCATGAGTTGCGTGTTGTCTATGCCTGTCGCTCGTATAGTATCGTGAATCTTGAGACCGGGATATCGTGCGGTCACACGGCTAAGTTTCCTCGGATGAGTATCAACAGGTATCCAGCAGTGTGGGGGAATGTAGTCCAATGGTTTGGGCGCATTCTTCCCATGATTGGGGTCGATTGTGCGAACGACTAGCGCTCCGTCCTTCCCTCGATACCTCAAGTATAGATGTGGGTAGCCGAACTCCCAGTCGTCTTCGGGATAGTAGTGGTTGATTATCATCCCATCACACCTAACCAATGAACCCACGCTATGATTTCCAGCATAGCGTCCAATTCAGATAAATGACCCTCTAGGTGTAGGAAGTGGAAAAGAATTGCATCGATATTTCCCATCTCATCACTCCTGCTGGTCTATGATAATCAGCAGGCGTTTGACCATGTTGTCGGCTTGTCTCACCACTAAGCCCGTAGCATCACCGAAGTGTATACGAGTAGGCATAGTGGGGTCTACTAGACCGAGACAAGGCAACAACCATGGGCCAAAATTAGACGTCACTGCGTGCTTTGGCCCTTCTGCATCCTTGATTTCGCCACTGGCGAATAACTTGGTGCTGTGTGTCTTTCCCACCGATATCGCTATCTCATTGCTCGTGGCATCTGCGGATACCACAAAGTCAGAATTGTTCTTGACGATGTTTCTCAAGCCTGACAGTTTGAGTATGTCAGACAATTGAGTCTTACCGTAGAGAGTGTATGTATCATTGCCGAATGCATCCCAGTCTGATTCCTCAGCCGCCTTCACCAATTTCTCGTAAGTAGGCACTAACTTGCTACTCTTCAAATCCATGATTGGTAGGTTCATCTTGAGATTGCCACCAGTCACGTAGAGGGTCTTACCACCCTTTGCATGCTTAATCGTGACATCTCCATTGCACTTCTTCAAAAAGGCACAGACTTTATCCAAATCAGAGATGTGTATGACTCCTTCTTTGATGTCGGCATCTTTGTATTGCTGATACACTCTATAGAAGTGGGTTTGATATCCCACTGCATAACCTAGACAAACTGGCTTATCGTAGATGGTGAGCATCAGGTCGTTGATATTACTATCGAACTGACCTAGATGACTCAGCCATTCTTTCTTATCCAGCGTCATGTGTGCCATTCAATCACAGCCGCTCTAGTTCCGGCAATCCCATGAAGTTAGGAGACTTCCCTTGCTCGGTTGTGAGCACAATCATCCTCTGCCCTTGTAGGGAAGCATCTGTCTTGCTCTTCACGAACGTTGCACTGAACTCTTCCCCAGTGACATTGCCCTCTTCGTCATGCTTGTCTGTTCTCCTACAGTGGATGATTTGGAACATGTAGCCAGCACTGCTCTTCTCCCATGCAGGAGTAGCATCTGTCTTGGATACCTTACCATCCTTGTATTCGTCCTTCATGTGGGTCTCCCAGAATACGCGCACGCCTCTCTTGACGAGTGCCCTGCACATTGCAGTCAACTGGTGGAAGCGAGTAACTCGCACAGCCCAGTCCCATTGGTTCTGAACTCTCTTGTTGTCACCTGCACCTCTGTTGTCTGCTGCTTCGATACCATCCCTAGATAGCCCCAAATCCGCGATTCTCATACAGTTCGTTGCTACGGAATCCCACTGGTCTATACCACTGATGAGAACTCCCCATAGGTTCTCGTGCTCCTCAAGAGCGAACTGCATGATGTTCATCACACGGTCATGTGTTGCAGGATAATCGTAAGCACTGCGTGAGCCTTTCATGTAGACCCAAGGTTCCCAGCACTTGATGTTGTCATTATCGGAGTAGTATGCCGATTGCGTGGCAGAGCCACCGTTATCGAAATCCACTACCCATAGTTGCTTAGGCTTACTCATGCTTCATCACCTGTAAACTCGTCCAGCGTCGTTTGCCTACCATCAAAGGAATCACAGTATCTCTTGTAGAAGTCAAACACGATGGCGCTCTTGCCTGTGTTTTCCTTCCCCACGAGAGCCATGAAGATGTGAGTGTTCGGCTTGTTCGCATGAACATCCGCTAACTCCGCCCTCAAGTCCTCAAAGGGGTCTGCTGCGTTCTCCTCATGCTTTGCCTTCAACTCCGCTTGCTTAGCAGCCCCAAATCCTCCCATCAGATTTCCTCTCCTGTAGATGCCTCAGGCTGCTCTCCGCTGCCCTCTGGCTGTTCCATCAGCGATGCGTTAATCTCAGCGATGTCGCGCTTCACCTGAGCAAGTTGTGCGTCCACGTTGTTGGTAAACTGCTCCAACAGTCGTAGATACATCAGTCTCCTACCGTGCTCGGCTTGCAACTGATTGTATGCAGCAACAACCGCCTGTAGGTCTGACTGCGTAGCAGCCAGTGCTTCTTCTGTCTCTTTCTTCGTCATTTTCTTTTCTTCTGTCATTTTCATTTCCTCCTTTCTCAATCAAACTGGGTAGCACCAGTGTCGCCCCCACCGACCTGTCTATGTGCCCTACCAGCCTGAGTGTATACTCCCATAACCGACATCTGCGGTTGTGTCTCTCCGTCTTGCAACTTGAGTCGCAGTCTACCGAATACTAGGACTTGGGACTTCTGCCCGTATCCCCATAGTTCGTCATCTACGTCTCTGAACTGGAATGGGTGTGCTATCTCGTTGCATGCACCGCTTATCCAGCAAGGAACTTCGCCCTTCTTGCTATTTCCGTGTTCGTTGTTTAGCATCATGCTAGTTAGACTCAGGCTGTAACTTCGCCCTGTCTCATCCCATTCGGACTCTCGCCCTTCCGTGGACATCCTAGTCACAGTGCCTCTTATGATAATCTCAGGCCCAACAGTGCCATCGTTCCCGTCTCTACCAGTGAACGTTCTCTTGCCCTCGTGGTATGCTTCCTCTAGTTCTGTTAGCCGCACTGCCATATCGTCTACGTAATCCGAGTTAGTCCACATCTTGAATGGGTCGTTGATAACTCCCCTGATTGACTCAGGCGCCCATTCGTCTGTGTATTTCATCGTGTCACCGAAGTCGTAGTTAGTTCCAAGAACGTCTTGGAACGCTTCGTTCTGCGTAGTAGGTAGCCTAACCTGTATCTGCACAGGCACACCGACGTCTATCTTCAAGTTCCTGTTTTCACCAGTCAAGTCTACACGCCACTTGCGTATGTCGCTCATGTAGGAGTTCTTCTCGTTACCCAAGAATCGATAGTATCTACCTAGTCTCTCGGCGGGGTATGGTCGACCTGCCCTTGATAATAGGCATAGCCAATCGTCTCCAACCTTGAACCCAAGAGATGGGGCTTCGTCAGTCGTCTCGTTGGTCACAACAGCGCCGTTGGCAGTGTTGATTACCCACAGACCCTCTTCCTTGTAGTAGTGTCCTACGACACCATCTGATATCGCCTCATTGGAGTTCTCGTTCCACTTGTTTGTAGCATTGCGGACGTTCCATGCGTTCCTGTCAACGGTCTTGTCCTCGACACCTAGCCAGTGACCTACGAAAGTGGTGCTTTCGCCACCACCACCGCTGATGTTGCTGCTTCTGTCCTCTACGAACATCATCTCTGCCCAATCGACTAGGACATCCTCGTCCTCGGCCTTCCAGTCATCGCATTCCCATGTCTCGCTGATGTGCTTGATAAACGCCTCAGCAACTGTGTCAAATGACTCCCCTGTGCGCTCAGCCTGCATCTTGAAACGCATGCTAACCTCTTCGGGCCAATCTTCCGTCTTCCGTTCTTTCTTGAACGGGTTTTTCTCATTTCCTTCTTCACTCATTTTTGTTCACCTTTTCTTTCATTTTCGCCACCATGTAATCTAGGTAGGAATAGTCATCTCCCGGCCACGTATACTTTTGTGTCATCACGTCACCGTATGCAGCCATTATACTCCAAATGGCATCTATGTTGTCTTCATCATCGAAGTGGTCATACAAGTTCCTGTAGAACCCGCTTGTAATTTGATTAAGGGCATGTCCATTTCTGAGCATACCGTGTAGATTGCGGCGCAGTCTGACCCAATCGTCATCTATCGCCAGTAATGCTGAATCTTCCTCAGCCATCGCTTCAAGAGCGGTCACTCTATCATTCAAGTCATCAAGGTCTATCGAATCTAGGAACATGATACATGCTCTCAAGTCTCCGTTCATTGCCCTGACGAGCCTCACTAGTTCAGCATTCAGTATCTTACCCTCGTATTCCACTTGGGCATCCATGTTGGGTAGTATCTGTTGCAGTCTATCTGCACCAGCCTGTGGTGATACGGGCTTGAAGGCATACACACTGCACCTAGAACGTATTGCTGGTCGTATCTTCTCCAACTCATTGCAGGTGAGTATGACCATCGCGTTCTTGCTATACTTCTCTATCAGTTGCCTCATCGCATCCTGTGCTGCTGGTGTGAGACCATCTGCCTCGTCTAGTAGTATCACCTTGCGCTTGATACCTAGTGGCTTGACACGCATTGCGTCCTTCAAGCCCTCACGAACGAATTGTATACCCCTGTCATCAGAGGCGTTGCTCTCGATGAAGTTCCCATCCTCATACTTGCAACCGAGAACCTTTGCTATCACGTATGCGGCACTCGTCTTACCTGTGCCCGGTGGCCCATGGAAAAGCAATGCCTGCGGTGCAGTATCACTATCCCACTTCTTCACATCGGACACGAGTTGCTCCAATCCCACTAGGTCTGCTAGTGTGGTTGGACGAGCCAAATCAAGTAATTCCATGGCTTCTTATTCATTCATTGTTTATATAGTCAAATTAACTTTCAGGCGATATCATCTCTATCTCCGCATCGTATGAATCTGCCCACACGATGAAGTCATCCCACTTTTTCGGTAATGGGTTGTCAGTCACCCATTGTATCATGTGCAGACCTGCTGAATCTGTGATTGCGTGAGATATACCATACATGGATTCCAACTTGTCCATCAGCACCAGCCACTTGAACACGTCCTCGCTACTGTGGTAGGACTCCTTGAGTTCTATACCAAACGGAGATAGGAATCTCTCCACACAAGTCTGTTGAGTAAGAGTTCCTGTGGTAAAGAGAGACCTCCAGCCCACTCTTCGCTTTGCTCTAACTCCTAGTTTGGAGTCCTCTCTATTCTCTAACCATGTCCTGAACCTAAGTTCGGTTAGAAGTAGGCCCAAGCCCATCCATTCCTCTCTCCTGTCATCAATCTGCATCTGAACCCACCAAATCCACGTATTGTGTAATGTCTGAAATACCCATATCCGTATCTACTTCTATGAATGTCGGCTCGCTTAACCTACCTGTTCTCCTATCCAAAAACGGTGATGCGACTCTTACGACTATACACTTGTCCTCAGGTATTTCTTGCCACGTCTTACTTTCACTTGTCTTTGACCCAAGTATTCTATTTAAGTCAAAGAGCAGTGAAGAAATGTCCGAGAGTATATGAACTCCACAAGTTGCAACGGGAATATACTCGTCGATTCCATCTAATGCCTCTAGTTCTATCTCCAAGGTATCCGTGTGCCTATAGGCTCGTAATCTTAGATTATGAATGTGATTTTGCTTGATTAGAACATGCCCTGCATAATCTGTGAGTGTGAATGCACCCTCGTTCGGGAATCTGATTGCTTCTGTTTTCCTGACTATTGCTTCCCAAGAGGGTATTTGCTCAGGCCACGCTATGTCATCGTCGTGAGATTCGGCGTATTTGGTTAGCCTTTCCCTCAATGATAGATGGGGATGCTTAGGATAAGCCACATCTGTGACAGTGTTACCTGCACGCTCGACTATGATGTCCTCTTCCTCGTTGTATGTCACTTCTACCCTACCTTTGTTCGGTAGAGCCTGATATACGCTGCTATCAGGGGCGATATGCTTGCCCCATGGTAGCCATCTGCGCTTTCGCAACGCCACTGTGGGCTTGTCACTCCACCTCTTGGGGTCTATGAGCCTAGTATCGTCTTCGTATATGGCATGTATAATCTCGATGTCCGTGAGAAATTGCCTACTCATAGACACGATATCGGGAGCGATGTCTAGGTTTAGAGTCTTGAGGAAATGAGTAGTGTAGAAAGGAGGGCGCTTGCCTATTACGGATGACCAAAACAACTTGGCTTCTATCTCGCTCATTTGCTTGCTGAGTGCTAGGAAATCGAAATCTCCCGCTAATACCGCATCACGAACGGATAGCGCTTGTCCTAATGTCCAGCCTGATGGGTTAGATGCGCTGCTTTCTGATGCAAGTAGACTGGGGGCATCCTCGTCTGCCATCTCTCGCAGTATTTCGTATGGAACTTGCAATTGCTTCGCTACTGTTACTAGTAGCCTTCTTTCAGTCAAGTTTTCATCGGGAAAGAGTAGAGCGTATGCCTGTAGCGCTTCGGTTTTTGAGAGTGTGTTGAACTTGGGCCTTTCACCCAATCTGCATCTCTCGTATGTAATGGAAATCGGTAATAGCATCAGACCAGTAGATGTCCGTGGGAGGACAACCACTTATTGGGGTTTGGCTTCGTTCCAACCCCATACATGTCTTGTGTTATGTTGAATGCTCTCTTGACTGTGATGTTGCTCTTGCTTTTCTTACCATAGAGATACAGGCAATCAATCATCAGGCACTTGTCGTTCCTGACATTGTTCCATGAATGGTCTAGTCGAATTATGTTGTATGTCTTGATGCAATCAATCAAATCGCTAGGCTTCAAGCCAAATCGAAGTCCGAGCATCATCAATTCCTTCTCTTCCATTATGCCACCTGCCTAGCAATGTCTTCTGCTCTTTGATTCATCACGTCTCTAGTCTGCCTATCTCTAAGCACCTTGGTTGCGGCTTGCATAGCATCGACGCCCCCATATCTATCGTAAGACTGTCCTAGTTCCTCAGGAGTCATCCCCCCATACACCTGCCTAGTGTGTGGTGGAACGCTTTGCATAGTCTGTAGTTCTCCCACATTAGGAGACCATTCCTTCTTGGGCGCACCCATTGCTCTGTATGGGCCAGCGCCTCCCAAGTCAACATAGGTAGGAGTGCCATCCGGTCTCATCAGGACGTTATCCATATCCATACCCAATGCATCCCAGTTAGCAATCAGTGCCTGTGGAACAAAATCCTGTCTTAATTTCTGCTTGTCTTCATAGGTCACAGGTCTAGCGCCTTCTTCCCAATCGGTAAGCATGGTGGGTCTACCTCTCTCAGTCGTGATAGTCGCCTCAGGAACGCCCAGCCCCAATTCATTCAGATACCTGTTCATATCATATTCATTGGATACGTGTCCTGCTGGGTCTCCACCAGCGAATCCACCTCGCTTGACAGCCACTCTCTTTCCACTAGGTAGGGTTCTCAACCCCGCTCCAGTAGACCCTCTCAATCTCACTTCCTCTTTCAGAAATGACCACGCTTCGACAGGCGGGTCAGGTTGAAGTTGTAGTGGACTAGGCATCATCGTCGCCTCTCTTGTCCTGTAATTCTAGTATAGGTCTTGCGGATGATTTGCCCTCTCCCTTCCAATATGGCTCAATCCATATCTCCTCGACTGTGCCTCTGCTAGGGTAGGGCTGTAGTCTCGGATGCCTTCTCACTTGGAATCTCTTGGTGAGTTTACCATTACTCCCAGTGACAGCGCCCATCTCTGCGTATTTCTTGACAACCCCAGTCAATTTCAGTTTACGATTCTTGGATATCAGTGTGCGCTCTGTATCATGCACTCTCTCCGTATGATGCGAGCCATCTCTCCTTCTAGCGCCACGCCTCTGTGCAAAGGGAGTCTCGATTATCTTGACATCGGGATTGTTCACGAATTGTCCTAGTCCTATCAATAGGCTAATCACTTCCTTGTTGAAGTGCGAGAATGCCTTGTGTTCGTAGTGTATCATGTGGGTTGCGTCCCTTTCGTCCGGGCGAAGGTCGTTCTGAGTCCCATCCATAGCACTATCCTTGCTAGTGTATACCCTATTCTTGATTAGTATTGGTCTGATTGTATCATCATCTCTATCCCAAGCATGCATCATTTTTGTTGCGAACTCCTGATATGTCATAGGTGGTATATCCCAAAGGTCATCGTAGAACTGCTCTAGGTCAGCAACCCTATCCAAGTGAGATGGTATTGGTATTCGCATCATCTCCCTTCCGTTCGTATCGAATACTGTTGCCATCATAAACTTCCTTTTCTTCTTGCTCTTGTTGCTACACCAATCCATCGATGCTGCATATGAAGCCTTCAAGTGCCGCATCAACACTGGTGATGTAGCACCCCAAGCAAAGGGGCTATGTGAGTCTTCGATGTATATCGTCTCCAAGGCATCCTTGCTTGTTCTAGCACTTCGACAATTATTAGTGTGCATGAATGGGTTTTGCTCCCAGTCTTTTTCTTCGATGTAGTATTTCGCTGTGAACAATGCTTCTTCTCGTCTTGACCTCACTCCATACTCGTTGATTGCATTGTATATGTCGTAAGGTAGGAGACTCCATCTAGTCTCTCTAATCAGCATATTACGGAAGTGCGTGTTATTGTCTACATTATCCCAACTGCGTTCAGCGAAGCCTGTTGTCTCAGCGCTATGAGTGGTGACTTCGATTAACTTAGCCAACTCTCTACCAATGGCTTCCTCCTTCTTCTCCTTGAGGAACATAGAAGGTGTGCCATGCTTCTTCTCTTCGTATTCGGGGAAGTAGTCTTCGACTGGTAAGTTGTATCTCTCTATCCTGTCTATGTTCTTGTTTATGCAATCCCCTATGGTCACGCCTTCTCGATTGTATCTCAATCCCGATACGATATTCTCCAGCACTAGATTTTCCGTTGATGTCAGTTTGCTGCTTTTGTGTGCTTTTTCATCTAGCCACCATTGTGTGGTATCCCTCGCTCCTATCTCATCTAGGAGTATATTCTTCATTTGGTAATCCAAGACCATGCCCCTAGTTCTGAATCCCATCTGATTTGTGACTAGCATATTTTGTCTTGCTACGAAGTTTTCATCCCACTTCCTCTGTTTGTCTCTTTCCTTTCGTGGCTTACCAGCGGTAATCCCAGCAGATTTCACCACAGATGGCTTTTGATTGAGCAACCACTGCTGCAAAGGCGTGTCTGTTCTGATTGATTTTCCGTTGAATGATGTAACCATGAATGCTGGTAGAGTGTTGTATGTGTTGGATTGATATCTCACTGGCGTGAATGTCTCTAGCCCAGTCGCTTTGTGTGATTCGGCCAATACGACTTCCGGTGCTATTATCCCCTCAGTAGTCACTCCCTCTTTGGGGAAGTTAGGGATACTCATATGATAGGTAGGGTGCTTGCAGAAATCGTCCCATGAGTAATCGCTTACCTCAAAGTCGTTTTTCTCATTATCCCATAGAACCTTGAGGAAGCACCTTTGATAGTATGCCAAGTCATTAGGTATCTCTTCTTTCTCTCGCTTCTTCAATTTGTGCATCTGTGGGATACCATATAGCCCCATGAGTTCATCGAACTTCGATGCGCCTATGTCCCATATTTCCTTGGCCATTGACCCCTTCCAAGAAAAGTGCTGCTCAACCACATGCATGGGTAATGGATGAGTAGTGACTGCCTGATGGTATGTGTAGTTGTGATTGCTTAAACTATGCTTGTGCTTATCCCAATCGATGTTCCATGGTAGTCGACTGTCCACACGACCACTTATCATGCTTAATTCGTTCTTGAACAGATACTGCACTTCTAGGTCGCTAAGCAGTGAATCCCAAGGCTTATCCCGTAACTGTCTACTTCCACCCACTTTCGGCATCATTTTTACTGGCGTGCCTTTATCATCAAAGACTTGGAAGGCCGTCATTGGTATTTGCCAAATCATATTTCGATAGAGCATATTCTCCTTGCCCTCATCTGGTATGTGATTGTCCACTGGCAGAATATCTGCCTCGACTACCAGTATACCGCCAATCCGTCTGTTGTATAGAGGCTCCCAACCATCCGCACTACTTTGCTTCTGCAATCTATCATCAAGTCTCTTCTTGGGCTTATTGAGTAGATACCCTCCCTCTGGTGCTTCAAACCACACCACTGGGTATGGTAGTCTGAGGTCTTTGTCCACTTCATACCATTTCGCTAGGTTAGTTGCTTTGTATTGTATATCCCATACGTTCTTGTGAGATTCGACGTGGTATGCGTATTTCAGGAAGAACTCGTTGGTCAGGTTGACCATGCTACTTTTCAGGAATCCTCCATAGAGATGCGTGAATGAGAATGACTTGATTTTATCATAGAGTGGTATAGGCCAATACATGCTGTAGTTCCAAAGCCCCGATTTCGCAGTAGCCATCTGCTGTGTCAACATGCGAGAGAACTTGGCTGTGGTAGCCTCTGTCTCTATACCCTGATACGCAGGTAGGCCAGCCAAGCAATTGACATCCCACAACTCTCCATTCCACTTCTGTGCTGCACTCTTGTTAACTCCACCAAAAAGTGAAGTGGTGTCGTATAGTTCCAACTCGGTTCTACCACGGTCACCTGTTATGGCGAATGCAGAATAGAAGTCCTCACTCAGGAAATCATGCGCTATCCATTTGTTGATGAGGTTGCTATTACCTTTCGCAGATAGGTTGTTGAAGAACCCGACCACTTGTAGAGCAGAGTCTAGTTCTGTTAACGCCGCCTTCCCTCTGTAGTTCATGCGAAGTCCTCAGCATCGTCTCCATAGTATGACTCATGGTCGGCATCAGTAAAGGGAGATGACTCGGTATAACGACCTGCCATCTCGTCTTTCTGTTCCTCTGATAGAGTAGTCTCATATGCATCATAGATGGCTGACTTCCCTCTACCACGAGTTCCTTCGTTTACTTGTTTGAGATACTTGTGTAGAACACCGTCTTTTGCTAGGCTTCTTGCAGCAGATTTGCTTCTATCATGCCATACTGTGTCTACCAAATCAGCGACAGTTGATGGCCCTGCTTTCTTGAGATACTTCACTGCTCTATCTAGGCTGGCTTTCTTCTTTGCTGATAACTCAGGTAGGACTTCCTTCTCAACCACCACTGGTGTTGGGATATCCACCTTGGCTTTCTCCAACTTTTCTGAGAACTTCCTATACATGCCTTTCAGAGATGACTCAAAACGTGCTTCTATGCTACTGACTAACTGTATCTTATCATCGAACAAGCGTTCAACCTCTTCCTCGACTGCTTTTGCTAACAGCCCAAAGGCTACTGTTTGGATATCGCTCACAAGTCTATTCGCTTCACCTTGCAGTATATCATATTCCATTCGCAGGTCTTTGATTTCCTTCTCAAGTTTCTCCAGTCTACTATAGGCATCTTTAGTCATATTATCATCTCTCTTCACTTGTTGCATTCTTGTGTTTTTCACTCTAGGTTCACATTCCCAGCATTTTGATTCCCTCGACCTGTGTGACCTTGCCCTGAACATCTTTGAGCATTCCACACACGTCCTATAACTCATATCTCCACCAGACTATATCAACTATCTAACATTCCTTGCCACATATCTGAGTGCTCATCCGCTTCCTTCTGTAGGGTTGAGAATAGTTCCGATATTCCGTTATCCGATTTGCTCGGCTCGATTGTCGTCTTGCCCTTGTTCATGCAATCGGGGCAAGTCTTCCTTAGTTTACCTCGACCCGTCTGCTCAAACGTCTGCTTGCAACTGCTACACTCGTATGTTCTTACAACCTTGGAGTATAGCCTCTTTGCAGATTCCCTTGCGAGTTTGTTGTGATTGGCCTTCTGACAAGCCTCGCATCGCTGCTTGAGTTTGCCTCGACCAGTCTTGATACCAAGGTCACAACCACAGTCTATGCAGGTCTGCTTCCTCTCTAGGGGGATGAATGTGCTATCCCTGTAGGCTGCGTTCTGCTTTGCCCTTAGTTTGGTTCTACATGCTTGGCATCGTAGTATCGTCCTACCCTTTCCAGTCTGTGTAATCATCGCATCGCAATCAGCGCACTTTTGCTCTCTCACTACTTTGGGTTTAGGCTTCCTCGTTAGTCTTCTATTCTCACTGATGCACGCTGCTGCACCACATAGGCTGGGCGCTCTTCCCTTCTTCACTTCATGTGTGAAGGTTGTATCGCATATCTTGCATGTGTTCTCTGCTGTTTTCATTTCTTC
>CEPE01124684.1_pt1 | contig 22126 bp, 27 predicted proteins | sample 530531 | NCBI WGS metagenome assembly CEPE01 (sample SAMEA2620273, study PRJEB7988) | marine metagenome | biome: marine biome (ENVO:00000447); feature: deep chlorophyll maximum layer (ENVO:xxxxxxxx); material: "saline water (ENVO:00002010), including plankton (ENVO:xxxxxxxx)" | depth 80 m
ACACAATTTGTTACGCACTTAATTAGACATCGTGCATTTAGTTTTTCAGCACAATGTACAGGTGACAGATCACAACGTAATGATAAAGCATTAGTACCACATGCAATTATTAATTCACCAGAACATTATGAAAGATATAAAAAACTTGTACAGGATTCTAAGCAACTTTATGCTGATATGGTTGACACAAAAGAGATTTCGATTATGGATGCAAGACATATTTTACCAAAATGTCTAAGTACTTTTTATTGGACACGTGGAAATATACGAGATGTGATGGCTTTTATTAGAACACGTATCGATAAACAAATTCAACCGACAGAAGATAATGTTGTAGCATATTATATGTGGCTTGAATTAGTTCGTGCTTATCCTATGATCGTAGATTGTATTGATATTCATGCGCCAGCAAGATATTATATTTCAACAGCGCGTACAGGTACAGGAACAAATCTTTATTTTCCTGATAATGATTCTGATGAATTTGAATACAATGAAATGGACTTTTTGTATCAGGCAAGACGTGATGAATTAAATGGTACAGAAGGTGGAAGAAATACATTTGTAGAAATTATTAATTCAATTGACGAAGAATTAGAAATGTTAAGACAAGCTGCATATGAACGTTATGATTTTTTGTCTAAAGGAGCAAAATAATGTTAGGAGTAAATGATACCTTTCCAAGTTTTAATTTAACTGGTGTAGAAGGAGATCAAATAGTCCAAGTGGATAGTGTGGAATTGCCAGATACATGGAAGGTAATTTATTTCTATCCAAAAGATTTTACTTTTATTTGTCCAACTGAAATTACTGGCATGGATTCACTTATGAGCGAGGTTGATGTGTATGGTATAAGCGGGGATAATGAATATTGTAAGTTAGCTTGGAAAAGAGAGCATGAAGACCTAAGTAAAATTGAGCATATATTATTAGCAGATAGAGGACTAAACCTTGCTGAAGAGGTTGGTGTTGTAGATTTTGATGAAGGTGTATGTTTAAGGGCTACATTTATACTTGATGCAGAAAATGTTGTTAAACATGTATCATGTAATGAATTAGATACTGGTAGGAGCGCTGATGAGATACTAAGGACACTTAAAGCATTAAAAGCTGGTGGACTTACAGGATGTGAGTGGAAATCAGGTGAAGAATTCGTTGGATAAATTAGAAGAAATATACGAGTTACAAAAAAAGTTTACTTTAAAATTCTTTGACACTAAGGATCTTACTTTAGAGCAAATTCAAGATGACAAAGAATTATTAGTAAAATGGAATAAAGAATACATACTTGCTTTAATTGCAGAAGCAACTGAGGTTTTAAATGAGGTTGATTGGAAGATGCACAAAAAGATGGATCTTCCAACAGATGCACGAGAACGACTCTTAGAAGAAAGCATTGATGTCATGAAATTTTTATTAGGATTAATGATAGTCAATGGATTTAGTCTTGAAGATATTTATAATATGTTCATAGATAAATCAAAAATAGTTGAAAAAAGACTATAAAAGCCTTTACTTTTACGTAAAAAAGGGCTAGATTCTAATATAATAAATAGGAGCTAATGTGTCATTAAAGAATATAGTGCCGCCAGATAGATTCACTGGCTTACATTCACATACAACATTTTCCACATTTGATGCAATAGGTTACCCATCAGATCATATTGATTTTATAACAAGTGATCCACAAGGTGGTGATTCATGGGCAATCACTGATCATGGAAATGGTAACGGATTAGGGCATGCAAATGCTCACGCTAATATACTTCAAAAATCTGGTAAGAAATATCGTCAATTATATGGTGTTGAATTTTATTTTATACCGTCAATAAAAACATGGCAACAACAATATGAAGCACATCGTGAAACTGTTCAAGCAGAGAGGGATGCAAAAAAGAAAGAAAAGTTAGCAAAGTCACCAGTCATAATTGATGCTGAAAAGGAAATTGAGGCTGGTGGACATATTATTGAAGATGAGAATGAAACAAAGGAATCATCAAAGGGCAAGCCGGCTTGGAAAAGATATTATCATCTTGTTGTAATTGCAAAAAATAGACAAGGTCTAACAAATTTATTTACACTTGTAAAGAAATCTTATAAATACGGATTTTATAGATTTCCTCGTATTGATTTTGAAATGTTAAAAGAGCATGGTGAAGGATTAGTGGTATCTACAGCATGTGTAGGAGGCTTAGCATCAGGTATAATCTATAATGAATTTCAAGATTATACATTTGATCAATTTCACCCTGATTTATTAAATGATCCTGTAAAATATAATACAATCATGAATCGTCTTACAAATATGACAGATTATTTTGTTGATTGTGTTGGACAAGAAAACTTCTTTTTAGAATTACAATTTAATAAATTAACAGCACAGCAAATGACAAACAGGATGTTACTTGATCTATCAAAAAAGACAGGTGTTAATTTGGTTGCAACTGCTGATTCTCATTACCCAACACCACATGTTTGGGAAGCAAGAGAGCTCTATAAAAAATTAGGTTGGTTTAGTAATGATCCAAAAAAGATGATATTGCCAAAGGAAGAAGAATTAAAATGTTTATTGTATCCTAAAAATGCACAACAAATGTGGGATGAATTTACTGAAAATTATAATGAATATGATTTTTATAAAGGATATGAAACTGATGTTCGTGATGCAATAAATAGAACAAATGATATTGCTTGGGATCTATGTGAAGATACATGGATTGATCAATCTGCAAAATTACCTTCACACGGAACAACAGAAAAGCCTGCATTTAATATACTTGTTGATTTGGTTAAGGAAGGACTAATTCGTGAAGGTCTAGATAAAAAACAAGAATATATTGATCGTGCAAAACAAGAGTTAGCAGATATTAAGACACTTGGACATGAATCATATTTTATAACAATGTATCAGATATTTGAAAAGTCTGCTAAAAAGACATTGTTAGGTCCTGGTCGTGGTTCAGGTGCAGGAAGTCTTGTTAACTTTTTATTAGGAATAACACAACTTGATCCAATTGAGTATGGCTTACTTTGGGCAAGATTCTTAGGCCCTCATAAAGTATCATGGCCAGATATTGATACTGATGCAGGTGATCGTGATGTTTTAATTGAAGCTTCAAAAGAGTTATATGGCGAGGAATCTGTTATTCCTGTATCAAATTTCAATACATTAAAATTAAAATCTCTTCTTAAAGATGTTTGCAAATTTTATAATGTCCCGTTTATGGATGTTAATAAACTAACTGCAGGTTTACAAGAAGAAGTTATGCCTTTTGCACGTGGTGACAATGAAGAAAAATCAATGTTTATGTTAAAACATGAAGATTGTATGCAATATTCAAAAAGATATAAAGATTTTATGGAAAAATATCCTAATGTTGAAAGGCAAATTAGTTCTTTATTCTTACAAAATAGAAGTATTGGACGACATGCAGGTGGTGTTATAATTGCACCTGAAAAAGATCTTACAAGTTGTATGCCAATTATATCAGTTAGAGGTGAATTGCAAACACCGTGGTCTGAAGGCATGAATGTTAGGAATCTTGAACCTAATGGTTTCCTTAAATTCGATTTCTTAGGCTTGACATTATTGCGAGATGTAGAAAACTGTATTAGACGTATTCTTAAAAAGCAAGGTAATAATGAGCCAACTTTTCTAGATGTAAAAGATTTCTTCGATAAACATTTAAATTGTCGTTATGTTAAAATGGATGATCCAAAGGTATGGAAACACGTCTATGAAGATGGACACTTAACAGCGATATTTCAGTTTACTGCAGATGGTGCAAGAAGGTTTTGTTTAGAGGCAAAGCCAACTGATATTGAAACACTAGGCGCACTAACAGCAATTTACAGGCCCGGTCCGCTTAAGGCAAATGTACATCAAAAATTTGTCCAAGCAAAGCGTGATAAAGATAATGTTGTTTATGCTCATCCAGAGATTAAAAAAGTTTTATCACCAACATTTAATCATATTGTTTTTCAAGAACAATTTATGATGTTAGCACAGAATCTTGCAGGTTTCACACCTGGTGAGTCTGATAAGCTTAGGAAAACACTTGTTAAGATGTCACATGATTCCCTTGGCGGTAAGAAAAATGAAAGACAGATTGCAAAAGAAAAGTTTATTAAAGGTGCAAAAGATATTCACGGAATTGATGAGAAGGTAACAAAAGATCTTTGGGAAAGAATTGAAGCATTTTCAACTTATGGATTTAATAAGTCACATGCAATATCTTATGCAATTGATTCTTATTATGGTGCTTGGTTGCATACACATTACCAAGAGGAATGGTTAGCAACAATACTTGATTCTGAAAATAATAATCCAAATGGATTGACAAAAACAATTGCTGAGATTAAATCATACGGATATAAAATTGTTGATGCTGATATAAATTATTCAGGTACACAGTGGGAATATTCAACTGAGGTAAATGCATTTGTTCCTCCACTATCTTCAATTAAGGGTGTTGGTGATGCTGCAATGAATGAAGTTATGAATCTGAGACCATTTAGAAATATTAAAGAATTGTTATATGACTCTGAAGGTAATTGGAGATGGACAAAGTTCAATAAATCTGCAATAAAATCTCTATGTACAGTTGAGGCATTAGGTTCTTTAGAGGAGTTTACTAACGGGACATTAAATAATCATAATCAATTATTGCATGTATTGACAGATGAAAAGAATTATGACACACTTAGAAAACACATATCAGGATTAACAAAGACACAACGTAAAAAACTTGAAAAGCAAGGTGAATTCCCGACAGATTATATTGACGGATTATTTGGAAAATATACAGATATTCCTGATTGGACTAGAATGGAAAAGATTGAGAATTATGCAACAATGACATCAACAATTAAAAATAACCTTGTATTTCCAGATGAAATTATGGATCAAATAAGATTACATAATGTGCCATGCGCTTTTGATATACCAGAAGGTTCTAGAAAGCAAGGTTGGTTTTCTGTTATTGATAAAACTAAAAAGAAGTCTAAAAACAATAGAGTATTTTGGAGTTTAAAAATAATTGATAACCAGAATAATACAAGATGGTTACGTGTATGGGGTGATTTCCATGAAGGTAAAGAGCCTGATAAATATACCTTTTGTCTAGCTGATATTCATAATGATTCACAATGGGGTATGTCAACAAATGCAGCAAAATTTAAAATAATACCTTTACAATAACAAAAAAAAGTGTTAGATTCTAATATGATAAATTTGAAAAATGTAACATTAGAAGGTCCGGACTTATCAGGTAAAACAACATTGATGAGTCACATACATAAAGAGACAAATAATAAATACAATATTATAGATAGATCAACGATGAGTGCTATGGTCTATTCCACTTATTATGATAGACCTAACGTTAAGCTGCTAGAAAGACAACTTAGGAATGAGTTAAATGATCTTAATAATAGAACAATAATTTTAATGCCAGATATAGATGAGTTAGGAAGAAGATATAATGACAGAGGTGATGAAATACAGAGATGGGCAGATGTAATTGCAATTACAAATATTTATGAAACTGTAATTAAAGAGTTTGGAAAATTTTCAACTATAAAAGTTATTAGATCCAATCAGCCTTTGCAGGAAGCTTTGGAGTATTTAGAAACAGCAGGTGAAAATATACCACAAGAAGTGTTATTAAATGCAGTTGCATCTAATAATGAAGCTTATCCTGTTAAATTTGAAGTTGATCTTGGTGACGGATTTATGACAGCAATAAATGATGCATTTGATTTTGAATCTGAAAAAGAATATTATACAAAGATATTATCAAAAATGTTGACAACTATAACAAAAGAAAATATTGGTGATAATCCGTATGGTACAATACAGGATCCAAAGAAAACAAGACGTTACATTTATGCAGATGACTCTTGTATAGCATTATTTCATATGATATATCGAGAAGATAGGTTAAACTTTTATGCAACTCTAAGATCATCAGATGTTGTTAATATATTCGAACATGATTATAAATTTTTAAAATATCTCTGTGGTGAATGTGCAAAAGCAATTGGTATGAAAGATTATGAAATACCTAAAGAAACAACATTATCTGTGACAATTCATTCTGCACATATAATATAATGCCAGATTATAAAAAATATTTTATTGATATATTAAAACGGACAGAAAAAATGTCTACGTGTGAGTCAACACAAGTTGGATGTATAATAGTAAGAGACGGAAGAATAATATCAACAGGTTGGAATGGTGTACCAGCAGGTAAAAAGCATTGTAATGAAATATATGCTTTTGGTGCGTTACCAACAAATGGTGAAAATCATTGGGACTGGTCGCCTCTTAATGAATTACATGCTGAAACAAATGCAATAGGTTATGCAGCACAAAATGGAGTATCAACAAAAGACGCAATATTATATACATCAGTTTCACCTTGTATGGATTGTGCAAAATTAATTGTTGCCTCTGGAATAAAAGAGGTGTGGTATATTGAAGAGTATCACAGAACAACAGCAGGAATAGATTTTTTAAATGATAATAAAATAGATTGTAAAAGATTATGAAAAAAGTAAATAGATACCTTTATAAAATAGAGGAAGATGACAAGAAAGCTGCACAACTTAAAAATTGGAATAATACTGAGAATACATTTATAGGTAATCTTGCTGAGATAGCAGCATGTAAATATTTAGGAATTGAATGGTCAACTGCACCAGGCGCACCAGCAGATTTAATTAGTGATGATGGTATGAGATTTCAAGTTAAATCTTGCAAAGAAGGCTTTAAGAAGAGTAGATATTGGTTACAGAAAAATGATCGATTATTTGATAGATACATATTCGCTGTTATTGATGAAGAAGAGCGATTTGTTAGAATAGAGTCAGATATGGTAGAAAGAATGCCACATAAGAATTCTCATACATGGCAAAAATTAGAAGCAATATATAGGAAATAAAATGAGTTATATAAAAGAATCAGGAGGATCAGTAAAAGTGAATGGAAATACATCTGCTGTTGATGTGATAGAAACTGCATATCCTGAAATGACTAAAGAGTTTAAACGTTTACAAAGAGAGCAATATGAATTGTTCTGTCACAAACAGCATGACTATGGTCCAGGAAATATTTCTGTAGGTACACAATTACAGACAGAAGATGAAGTACACTTATCACTTACTGGTTTGTGGTTTCGTATGAATGATAAGATTCAAAGGTTAAAGACTTTGTTAATAAGTGGTAGAAGTGCTGCAGTTAGTGATGAGCCTATTGAAGACGCATATTTAGATGTAAGCAATTATGGCATTATGGCCACCATTGTAAAAAATGGAAAATGGGGGAAGTAATATGAAAACTTATTTAGAGTATATCTGGATAGATGGTACTGAGCCAACACGTAAATTAAGAGCTAAAACAAAAGTAATAGGTGGATCAATTAGACATATCGATATTCCTGTTTGGGGATTTGATGGAAGTTCAACAAATCAAGCAGATGGAAGTGATTCAGACTGTGTATTAGTTCCAGCACATTATGTTAAGGATCCGTTTAGAGTATGCAGTGATGATGAAGAAGCTTGGTTGGTATTATGTGAAGTTGAGACGCCTGATGGCAAACCGCATGAAACAAATACTAGAAGAGCACTAACTGATTCAATGATAACATATAATAGAACTGATTGCTGGGTTGGATTTGAACAAGAATATACATTATTTAAAGATGGACGTCCATTAGGCTGGCCAGAAGGCGGTTATCCACCACCTCAGGGACCGTTTTATTGTGGAGTAGGTGCTGATGAAGTTTATGGTCGTGATATAGCTGAAGAACATTTATTTGCATGTCATTATTCAGGATTAGAGGTTTGTGGCGTAAATGCTGAAGTAATGCCGGGACAATGGGAATATCAAGTTGGAACAGGTGGATTAATGGAAATGAGTGATGACTTATGGTTGTCACGTTATATTTTATATCGCGTAGCAGAAAAGCATGGTGTTACTGTAACATTACATCCAAAACCTGTACAAGGAGATTGGAACGGTGCAGGATTACATACAAATTTTTCAACTGCAGAGATGAGAGCAGATGGTGGATATGAAGCGGCTATTTATCCTGCAATGGAAAAATTAGAAAGAAATGTTGAATCACATATTGCAGTATACGGTCATAATAATGAAATGAGACTTACTGGGCTTCATGAAACGTGTGACATAAATACATTCAAATGGGGAGTATCAGATAGAGGTGCTTCAATTCGTATTCCGTGGCAAGTTGCAAAACAAAATAAAGGTTATTTTGAAGATAGAAGACCTGCTGCAAATGCAGATCCTTATCAAATTTCAGAGATTCTTTTAGAGACGATAACAAATGGGTAGAATTAGCTGGTCACAAGTACAGACGTACACACAGTGTCCATATAAGTGGAAGCTGAATTATATTGATAATCTAAGAACATTTACAGATTCAATATTCACAGTATACGGTAAGGCACTTCATGATACACTGCAAACATATCTGACAAAAATGTATTCTGTGTCTATTAAAGAGGCTGATGAGATAGACTTACCAAATATGTTAGTTGATAGATTGAAATGGCATTATAGTGAAGGTGTTAAAAATGCAAACGGAGTACATTTCTCCACACAGGAACAGTTAACTGAGTTTTGTATTCAGGGAGCAAAGGCACTTGATTGGTTTAAAAGACGTAGAGCTGATTATTTTAGCAAAAAAGATTGGGAACTATTAGGTGTTGAAGTACCTATAGAGACAATGTATAAAAATGTAGATGTATTGGGTTATATTGATGTACTTATGAGAAATACAAATACAGGTAAAATTAAGGTTATTGATATTAAGACATCAACACGAGGATGGAAAAAAGAAAAAACAGACCCAATGAAGAGAGGACAGCTTTTATTTTATAAAAAATTTATAGCTGAAAAATATGATGTTGATATTTCAATGGTAGATGTAGAGTTCATTATTGTTAAAAGATTGGTGTGGGAAAATTCAGATTTTCCAACAAAATATATTCAAAGATTTGAACCACCGTCTGCAGGTGTATCAATTAACAGGATTTTTAAACAAGTAGACCTATTTATTAGTGAATGTTTCAATAAAGATGGAAGTTATAATACAGAGACGAACTATGAGAAACTTGGCGTACAAAATAAATGTAAATGGTGTGAATTTGCAGATAAGCCAGAATTATGTGATAAAGGAAAATCATGATACCAGTTGTTAGAATACCCGCAGATTTTATATTAACAGAATACAGGGATCCAGTATGGGATCTTATTTCACGAACAATTGAAAAAACAAAAGATTTTGTATTATGTCTTTATTGTGAAAAAGTAGATGATATGACAGCAGTTGCAAATTTTGTTGATAGTCATAGTGAAAAATTAAGAATAAAGACAACGATAAAAATTTGGGATATATGTCAAAGAGAAAGAGTCTTTTTAGATGTTCCAAATGGACATAATACGAAGTCAAGATTTACAGTATCACAAGAAGGTATTGAAGGAATTATTCAAGCTATGACTTTTTTGGCAGATCATTTTGAGTTTATGGGTCGTGAGAAATCAGGGCATCCTGTAGTTAAACACCAAAAAAGAAACGATTCACCAAATTACGATAGTATATACAAAAAGTAAATTTTTACACTTTTACTTGATATATATTAAAGAATATATATAAATGAAAAAGGATGTTATAATTATGTCACAAACACATGATTTTTGGAAATTAACATCAATTAAAGTACTTGTAGAATTATATAAAGACTTTAGAAAAGATAGTAAAACAGAGAATATGACGTTACAAAAACTCGTCAATAGGTCAATGTATCTTTTTATAAATGATCCAAAGTTTAAAAGTACTATAAAAGATGTTAATGAATTAAAAGAAAACTTTAAAAAAGGTTATTAAATGAAGAACGGTGATATTCGTAATGGATACGAAGTTCTCCCGCAAAAAGAAAGAAAGACAGTTCTACTGTTAAGTGATGATCTAAGAATGACATCAGGTGTAGGAAATATGTCTCGTGAATTTGTTATGGGAACTTTACATCAAATTAATTGGGTTCAAATTGGTGGTGCAATAAACCACCCAGATGCTAATAAAGCTATAGATATGAATGAAGATATGCAGAAGAGAACTAAAATTAAAGATGCATATTTAAAAATTCATCCAGTTAATGGATATGGGGATCAAAATATTGTTCGACAATGTTTAAATTTTTATAAACCAGATGCAATAATGATTTATACTGACCCAAGATTTTGGGGTTGGTTATTTCAAATGGAAAATGAAATAAGACAAAATATTCCTATATTCTATTATAATATTTGGGATGATCTTCCTTACCCACTATGGAATCAAAAGTATTATGACTCTGTAGATGCATTATTTAATATATCACGACAAAGTGTAAATATTGTAAAACAGGTAAGATCCTCATATGAAGATTGGCAAGTAACATATATCCCACATGGAATTGCTGAAGAAGATTATTATCCACTCCCTGAAAAATATGAAAAAGAAAAAGAATATTTGGAGTTTAAAAAAGATGCATTGCAACATCAGGAAAAAGATTTTGTACTTTTTTATAATGCAAGAAATATTAGAAGAAAATTACCAGCAGATATAGTTTATGCATATAGGACATTTTGTGATTCTATTCCAAAAGAAGATGCTGATAAGTGTTTATTACTAATGCACTGTGCACCAAAAGATGAAAATGGAACTGATCTTCCAGAAGTTGTAGCAAATTTATGTCCTGACTATTCTGTAGGATTCTCTTCTGGCAAGCTTGAAAGAGAGCAAATGAATTGGTTATATAATTTAGCTGATGTTTCAATATTGATAAGTTCAAATGAAGGGTTTGGTTTAATGGGTGCAGAATCATTAATTACTGGCACACCATTAATTGTAAATGTATCTGGCGGAATGCAAGATTATTGTGGATTTAAAAAAGAAGATGGATCATATTTGACAGTTGATGACTATACATTAGAATGGGGATCAAATCATGATGGTAGATATAAAGATCACGGTGAATGGGCATTCCCAGTATGGCCGACTTCTAGATCTATTCAAGGATCAATACCAACTCCATATATTTCAGATGATAGACCTGACTGGCAAGACGTTGCAATACAAATTAAAAAAGCATGGTCAATGAGAGGTGATAAGTTAAAAGATGCAGGAATGAAAGGAAGAGAATTTATCCTTGATCCTGAAATAGGGATGACAGCATCAGAGATGTGTAGAAGATTTATACATGATATGCATCAGGCATGGGATAATTTTAAACCACGTGGAAGGATGACAATTGATAATGCATCATTATGGAATCCAAGAAAATTAGATTGGAACGGATTAACAGTTACTAAGGAGATATGATGGGAAGACCAAGTGTTTTAGTTACAGCACCTGTTGCAACAAGATCAGGTTATGGTGCTAGATCAAGAGATGTTGTACATGCTTTATTAAAATTAGATAAATATGATGTTAGTGTATTTCCTGTACCGTGGGGATCAACAGCTCAAAATGCTTTAGATATTACTAATGCAAGAGACAAATCTATATTTGACTGTATTATAAAAGATCAGAATGATATGCCACAAAATCCTGATGTGCACATTCATATTGTTGTTCCAAATGAATTTATGGCAGTTGGAAAATACAACATTGGAATAACTGCAGGATTAGAAGCAACAGCAATACCACAAGACTGGGTCGAAGGTATCAATAGAATGGATCTAACATTGGCAAGTTCTGTATTTAGTAAGGACGTAATTAATCTAACACAGTATACTGACAACAAGACAGGTCAAGTTATGAAGGTTGAAAAGCCAGTTGACACATTATTTGAAGGTACAAATACTGATATATTTTATAAGAAACGATCTGGATCTAAATTTTCAAAAGAAATTGTTGATGTAATGAGCCAGATAAAAGAAAATTGGTGTTTTTTATTTGTTGGACACTGGCTGCAAGGACCAGAAGGACATGATAGAAAAGATGTTGCAAATCTTATTCGTTCTTTTATGACAACTTTTAGAAATAGAAAAGATACAGCTTTAATACTAAAGACACAAGGCGCAACAAATTGTGTAATGGATAGAGAAGAATTGTTACAGAAAATAAGACAAATAAAAATAACGCTTGATCTTCCTGAGAGGGCACTACCAAGCGTCTACTTATTACATGCAGATTTATATGATGATGAAATGAATGATTTATATAATCACCCTAAAGTAAAGGCACATATTTCATTTACGCATGGTGAAGGTTTTGGAAGACCATTATTGGAAGCAAGTTTAACAGCAAAACCAATTTTAGCAACAGGTTGGTCCGGACACACAGACTTTCTTAATAAGACAAATACAGTATTGTTACCAGGTGGAATGATAGATGTACATCCAGATTCGTTACCGCCAAATATTTATGTACAAGGACAACAATGGTTTTGTGTAAATTATCCTGAGGCAGCTAGACAAATGCTTACAGTTAGAAAAAACTATAAAAAATTCAAGACAAATGCAATGAAGCAGGCAATGTGGAATAAATCAAAATTTAGTTTTGATGCAATGGTAAAGAGATTAGGAAACATTTTGGATGACAATCTTCCAAAGTTTACAGAAACAGTTATACCAAAGATTAACTTACCAAAATTGGAGAAGGTAAAATGATGCAATTAGGTGGAACCATTGTTAACGCAATAAGAAAGAAACTCGAAGGAAAAATAGAGGCACATAAAATTAATATAACAGTTTTGTTAGAGAATCAGGTCGGAGTTGCAGAGCATTCAGATATAATTAAAACTATTGAAGATGAATTAGATATAATTGCAAGCTGTGAAGATAAGATAGATGTATTGAATAAACATTTTAACGATTACAAGGAAGATTAATTATGATACCAAGTTTTATGCAAAATTGGGAAATGGTTTACTTGTGCATATTCATGCTAACAATGTTTGAATTAATAGAATGGTGGATGGATAATAAATGGAAAAAGTAATACAGTGTACAGTATGTGAAGACACTAATCATTGTTTTGAGGAAGTACAAGAAGATTACAGTAGTTTTATGTGCTTTAAATGTGGCTTTATGAGCGATACAAGATTTAGTAATGATCACGATAAAGAATCAGAACAAAATATGTCATTATTAATGAATCAAATTAAAGTTTTTGATCAAGCAAGAAGAATATGGTGGTACCCATCTGTTGTTAATATGGGAAAATTAGGAATGATATTTCCTGAAGGGTCTAGTAAATATCAGTGGCAATGGAAATTTGCTAAGGTTGTTCCAGTTGAAGAAGGTGACACAGAAGCAGAAGGTTATAAAGAAAAACTAGATATTGAAAATGCTAAGGCATATAATAAAACAGACTTCTTATCAGCAATAAAAGAAATGGGAATAACAAAGGACCTGAGAAGTGCGAAGAATTAATTGGGCAAATATTGTTGTAGGACAAACTGTAAAGTTTAGATATAAAGGGAAACGTCCAGGTGCGAAATCTCGTCTTCGAGAATGTTTAGTATTAAATCCTAGACACATGTATACAAGAAAGACTGATGGAAAAAGAGTAAGATTAGTTCATGCATTACAATTTACTGCAATGCCACCAAAAAGAGGTGTAAGAAATTTACAAACAAAACAGGTGAGTAATATTTTAGAAGCCTATGGAGATGAATTAGTACTTAATGAAGCTAATGAAGTTGAAGCATTAGTAACAAAACCCCCACTAGCAGCATATCAAAAAGTTAAAAGAGCATTGAGAGGAATACCGTATCCTGTTTACAAGACATTTTCTTGGGGACCTCTACAAAGAAATGCAGTATGGGTTGTTGATGACTTAGAATTGACGCCAGCTGTACAAAAGAAGTTAATAAGTATTACACCTGATATAGATGAGTTGGATATATGATCTCAATAAGTTACGCGGTTACAACACATAATGAACATAAAGAAATAGAACAGCTAATTCCGTTTATCCTTAAAAATATGGATGAAGTAGATGAGCTTGTGATAATAGATGATCATTCAGACTATAAAACGTGGAGAGTATTTGATGAATACATTCATGAACCAAAATATAATATAAAATTTGTAGAGCGCGGATTTCACGGACACTTTTCAAATCATAAGAATTTTATGAATGAACAATGTAGTGGTGACTGGATTGTTAATATAGATGCAGATGAAATGCCAAATGAATTTTTAATGAAAAATATAAAAGGCTTATTAGAAATGAATCCAGAAGTTGAATTATTTTGGGTACCAAGAGTGAATACAGTTAAAGGCATAACACCTGAACATGTTAAAATGTGGCATTATAAGATTGATGAAAAAGGATGGATAAATTGGCCAGATCCACAACAAAGAATTTATAAGAATGCAGATCATATTAAATGGACAAGAAGAGTTCATGAGCGATTAGTAGGCGCAGCAAAAGATGCATATTTACCATTTGAGGAACAGTGGTGTTTTTATCATCATAAAACAATAAACAAACAAGAAAAACAAAATAAGTTATATGGGGAAATTCAGTCTAATTGAATTTACAGTTCCAGAACCCTTTCGTTTTGGAAATAGAACAGACACAACAGTAGAAGATTTAATGTCCATCAGGGATGATGTCAAAATATCTACAAAATTAAATGAGTATTTGAGAGATAAAACTGTAATTGTTGTTGGTCCTTCACCTTACTTGCAAGGATTAGGAAAAGGTAAAGAGATAGATGACTTTGATGTTGTTGTTAGACTAAATAAGGGTTGGAATGTTAGCAAAGAGTTACAAGCTGATTATGGAAAAAAGACGACAATAAGGTATCATTGTATGATGGAACATGAGAGCAATGGTGGAAAGTATAATATAAAAGAAATGAAAGAACAAGGTGTTGAATGGTTAGCATCACAATTCCCATACAATTTAGATTATTTTCATAATGACAATAAAACATTTAGAGATTTAAACAATGATCAGATAAACTTTCATGTTCCAGCTGATCTATTATACTATTTAAATTTACATGAAATGATGCAGACAAGAGCCAATGTTGCAACAGCAGCTGTTTTTGATTTAATAAATTATGATGTAGACTATTTACATCTTTCAGGAATCTCATTTTATAGAGACGGCTGGGTTGGTGACTATAAAGAAGGTGCAGAGAACGTTGATTCTGAAGGCAAATACAAAATGGATATGAAAAATATGCAAAAAGAAGGACACGCACAAGAGGCACAAATGCATTTACTTAAACTTTTATTAGAAACAGAAAGAAATAAGTTTTCTGTTGATGATGAGATACAAAATATATTGGAGTCAGTATGAATAAAATTTTAATTACAGGTGGCGCAGGTTATATAGGAACTGAGCTAACAAATCTATTACTTGAAAGCGGTTATAGCGTTACAATATTTGATAGATTAATGTATGATGGTGCAGTCTTAATCCCATTTTTTAGTGATCCAAATTTTGAATTTGTAAAAGGAGATATTCTTGATGAGAATGCATTGACTGAAGTTATGAAAGGAAAAGATGTTGTAATTCATCTTGCAGCAGTTGTAGGCTATTTTGCTTGTGATAGAAATAAACAATTATCAACAGATATTAATGTGAAAGGAACACAAAATGTACTTAATGCTATATCCGGAGATCAGTTACTTTTGTTTGGATCCACAGGGTCTAATTACGGTGTTGTAGATGGAATTTGTGTAGAGACAACTCCATTAAATCCCTCAACTTTATATGGTAGAACAAAGACAGAAGCAGAAGATCTTGTTATGAATCAACATAAAAATTCAATAGCTTATAGATTTGCAACAGCATTTGGTGTATCACCAAGACTTCGTATGGATTTATTAATAAATGATCTTGCGTATAAAGCTGTGACTGAAGGAGCACTAGTTATATATCAATCAGGAGCTATGCGAACATTTATCCACGTTAGAGACATGGCAATGTCATTTTTATTTGCTATTGTAAATCATGATAAAATGTCAGGTCAGGTATACAATTGTGGATCAAATAAACTAAATTATTCAAAACGTGATGTGTGTGATATGATTAAAGATAAAACAGGTTGCTATATACACTATAATGATTTTGATTATGATAAAGATAATAGAGACTATGAAGTTTCTTATGATAAATTACATGATCTTGGATTTGATGTTACTGTAAGTGTTGATGAAGGGATTGATGAATTACTAAAGGTTTACAATGTATTAAATTTTGTTGATAAGAGATACCTAAACGTAGGATTTCCAGAAATAAATTAAGGAGTTATGATGAGTAATACTGAGACATATTGGCCATTAATGAAAGACTGCATAACGCAGGAAGATAAAAATGAGATGTTACAATTTATTAGTACATCGGGAAGATTCACAAATGGTCCGCACGTAAAAGAATTTGAACAACAGTGGTCCGAATGGTTGGGTGTAAAATACTCACTATTTGTCTCATCTGGTAGTACAGCAAATTTTCTATTATTAGCTGCACTTAAAGAGATGTATGACTTAAAGGATGGAGATAAAGTTATTGTCCCGGCAATAACATGGGTAACAAATGTTTCACCTGTTATTCAGTTAGGATTAAAACCAGTTTTTTGTGATGTTGACAAAAGAACATTTTCATTCGATAAGAAAGCACTTGCAAAGATTGCAGAAGAGCAAGACGATATAAAAGCATGTTTTGTATCACATTTATTTGGTGTCCCTGCAGAGATAGAAGATTATAAGTGTATATTTGAAGATGCAGGATATGATTATGAATATGTTAAATGGATTGAAGATGTATGTGAATCACATGGCGCAATTTGTGATGGACAAATGGGAATAGCAAATGCCGGCACATTAAGTGAAGGATCAACATTTAGTTTTTATTTTGGACATCACATGACAACAGTTGAAGGTGGAATGGTATCAACTGATAATGAAGAATTATATCAAATAATGAAAGCAAAAAGATCACACGGTATGGCGCGTGAATTAGATAAAGAATACTATGAACAAGCTATGGAAAAACATCCAAATATTCATCCAATGTTCTTGTTTATTACAGATGGGTATAATTTTAGAAATTCAGAAATATATGCTGTACTTGGCAAAAGTCAATTAAAGAATTTAAATGATTCAAATGACAAACGTAAGAAAAATTATCTTAGATTTTTAGAGATAATCTCTGAGTATAAAGATTACATACATAGTGATCTTATTGAGCAAGGTGTTTCATCATTTTGTTTACAATTTATTTGTAAGACAGAAACAATCAGAAATAAGTTAGAAAAATACTTACAAGAATCTGGAGTTGAAACAAGACCTCTTTGTAGCGGAAATCTATTACGTCAACCTTTCCTGAAAGAAAGCGGTTACAAGCCAGAAGATTTTCCAAATGCAGAGTATTTACATAAACACGGATTTTTTATAGGTAACAATCACTTAATAACAGACGAGGATTTTAATAGACTCCATAGCGATATTGATCGCGCATGCAAAAGGATGTCAGAGTGAGAAAGGGAAGAATGAAGAAAAAAGCAACTAAACCATTTAGAAGAAAATGTCATCACTGCGGAAAAATGGCAACAAATCCGTTAGTGCATCATATAGTTCCTGCAATATCACCATACGGAAAGATACCTGTATATCAAAGAGGCGGAAAGAAAATAGCAAGAGTTGACTTAAGAGGTGAGCAGAAAATAATTGCAAAAAATTATTGTAATAGGGAATGTAAAAGGATGGCAACGTGATTGCAAAAGATAAGTATGTAATTTATCTATGTGGCTATACACAATTTGGTCATACAAATTGGTATCCGTGGAAAAAATTCTATGATGTCTTTAAACACTTAGACTATGAAGTGTATTGGACAGAAAAAGAACAAATAAAAAAGCATTCAGGAAAGAATAGAGTTTTTATTACATGGTGTAATCCTGATACTGTTGAGCTTTTAAACGATGGTATCTATGAAGAAGGTGATATTATATTACATAAATTAGTTGCATTTGGTCAATATGATTCTGGACTAGAATGGGGAAACAATATGGAGGAATGTCTAGAGTTTTTTAAGAATTTTAGATGGTCGCTATACCAAGTTTTAGAACAGGCATATGATGCTGGTGTTAATATATGGGGTTTTGGTGCGAAGACAGAACATAAAGGTTTTGGAGAAAAAGAAAGAATTGTAGAAAAATTAAAAGATAGAATATTTTGGATTCCGTGGGGATCAAGCTTATGTACTTACGATGAGGTACATAATTCAAAACCAATTATGGATGGTTTTACACAAGATCTAGGATTTGTTGGGTCTATTTGGGGAACACCTGGAAGAGGAAATATAATGTCAGTTCAAGATTATATGGTGCCGCTTATAGATGATCCTGATATAACATCAGATCTTGGCGGACCAGGGACATCTAGAGGGCATGTTGATGATGCAACACATATGCACATCTTAAGACACTCACGTGTTTGTCCAATCATAAATGCGCCCTCATTCAAAGTTGAGAAAGGTATAATGGACAGGTTTTGGACAATTCATACAATAGGAAGATTTGGCGTTGCAGACACAGAAGGTGTATACGAATTCTTTAATGAAGATGAAGTTGAATATGCAGCAACACCTGAAGAATGGAGAGACAAAGTAAAATATTACATAAAGAATGTTGATAAGCAACTTCCTTTTATAGAAAAGATACAAAAAAGAATTAGGGAAGAGTACAATTATTATCATACATGGGAAAATATTTTAAATTCTGCAGGTTGAGTACAATATATATTAATGTAAAAATAAGGTTGTAATGAAATCAGAAACAGATGTTGTAAAAGTTCTAAAAGATGATGGTCTCAAAGATATAAGTTGGGACAAATTAGAAAAGTATCAAAATGCAACAACAACAAATTTAAATAGTCTTAGAGACGAGTTTGGTTGGTATGATTCGTGGGCAGTAAGAATAGCATATAATGATGCTTTTGGGGGCGTAATAATTAATCAACAATCAAGAGAAGGAAATAGAAAACACTTCCATCCAGATGCTGATGAAAATTGGGTTATATTAGACGGCCAATGGGAGTGGTGGATAGAAGGTCAAGGCACAAAAATGGTAATGCAGAATGATATAATAGTAGTCCCTAAGGGTGTTCCTCACCTCATCACGTGTGTAAAGGGACCAGGTGCTCGTTACGCAATAACAAAGCCGGATGTAAATCATGTATACGTTTGAAGAAGATAATGTTGGAATGCCGTATAAAAAGGCATTAGTTGTAGGAGGTAGTAGAGGAATTGGAAAGGGTGTTGTAAACGCGTTTCAGGGTTTAGGTTACGATACTTACTATTTTTCTAGAACACCAAAGCCAGATGAAAGAGTTCCAAGTAAAAGAGCATACCACTCTTCACAACATATTGAGGTTGATCTTTCTAAAACAAAAAGTATTATAAAAGGCTTTGAAGCATATGATGAAAGAGAAGAAAGTATTGATATTCTAGTTAATGTTGCAGGAACAAACTATTGCAAGAATCATAAAGAAATAACTTATGAAGAATGGGATGAAGTTCTTGCAGTAAATTTAAAATCTTTTTTTATAACATGCAAAGAGGCAATTAGAAGAATGAAACCGGGAGGAAAGATAGTTAATGTCTCATCAATAGCAGGAAGAAATAAAAGTATTGTGAGTGGTGTACATTATACATCATCAAAAGCTGGAATAATCGGATTGACAAGGCAACTCGCACATGAAGTTTCTGATATAAATATAAACTGTGTTTGCCCGAGTCAGACAATGACAGAAATGCTTAAAGAATCTATGACAAAAAAAGAACAAAAAGAATTAGCATCTAAAATACCATTAAAAAGATTGGCAACTGTTGAAGATATTGTAAAGCCAATATTATTTTTATGCTCAGATGATGCAGCATATATTCACGGCACATGTTTAGATATAAATGGAGGTCAATTATGATGACAGCTGTTGTCGCTGTCAGGGCGGGTTCACAAAGAATAAAAAATAAGAATTTACAATTATTAGGTGACAAAACATTATTGGAAATGAAGCTTGATATATTAGAGGATGTATTATCTTTTGGATTCTTAGAAAAAATAATTGTCAATAGTGATTGTGATGAGATGTTAAAAATTGCATCAGAGATGGGTCATCATATACACAAAAGAGAAGAATATTATGCTAGTTCTGAATGCACAAATTCTGAGTTTCATAGACATATTGGAGAAGTAACCAAATCAGATGATATATTTTTAGCACCAGTTTGTTCACCATTTGTAAGCGTTGACACACACATTAATGCTATCGAGTATTATAATTCTGAGAAATTTGATTCATTAACATCTGTTACAGAAGTAAAGAATCATTTGTGGATGGGAGGACATCCATTAAATTATGAATTAGACAATGTACCAAATAGTCAAGATCTTCCTGATGTTGTAAAATTAAACTATGGTGTTACAATAGCAAAAAGAGAGGTTATGAAAGATCTTGGCAGAGTTGTCGGAGATAATCCTGGATTCTTAAAAATTAACGAAAAGGAATCAATTGATATTGATACACCTTTTGATCTCGCAGTTGCAAGGGGAATATTAAATGCTTAATATGGAAAATATAGAACAGAAGTTCTATAATACAGTTGAAACAGATACATGGAAAGAGTTGCAAGAAAAGTTTAATGATTGTGATGATATTTTTGTATTGGGACATGGTGGTAATTTAGCAGTTGCAAGTCATGCAGCAATAGATATTACAAGATTAAGTAATGGAACAAAAAATGCTATTTGTCCTGATAGCGCAACAGTTGTAACGTCATTAATTAATGATACAGATTTTGATCACTGGATGCATCAGTGGTTGAAACAGGTAACTTCAACAAAAACTTTAGAGCAAAAGAAGAAATGTTTAATTCTTGGAATATCATCGTCAGGAACATCACGTGATCTTATCAAAGCATTTCAATGGGGATATTCAAATGATCTTCAATTAGGTTGTATAACAGGAAAACCAATGATTGAAAAAATCCCTAATATGACAGAGGTTGATCTTGATTGTCAGTATTATCATACAGTTGAATGCTTATCACTTATGCTTCAGTATGAATTAACACATGGATCAGGAAAGGTTTGTCCTCCAATTGGTGGCAATAAACCAGAAGATATTGCACACTATAATAATGAAATTAGAAAACATAGTTTCCCAGATGAAGAGAAAAATATAGCTGTAGATTTTGATGGTGTAATTCATAAAAATTCTAAAGGTTATCACGATGGAACAATTTATGATGAACCAATGGATGGAGCATATCAGTCATTAAAAAAGCTGTCAGAAACTTATGATGTAGTAATTTTTACAGCAAAAGCAAAGCCAGACAGAGGATTAGTAAATGGTAAAACAGGTACACAATTAATTTGGGAATGGTTAAAGAAGCATGATATGGATAAATTTGTAACAAAAGTTACAGCTGAAAAACCAAGAGCTGTTGCTTATATAGATGACAAAGCAATAGAATTTAAATCATGGGAAAAATATTGGGAAGAGAATAATGGATTATCTGGATGATAAAAAAGATTTAATTATATTTGCAGCACATATTGATGATGTTGAGCTGGCATTTTGGGGATATATGTCACAACATTATGATGACTATGATAAAATACATATTGTAATTGTAACTGAATGGGAACCTAAACACAAAATCTGGGAAGAAAATTTAGAGCGTATGAATGAATATATGGCTGCAACAACTGTGCCTCATAGATTTGATCTTGCAAAGTACACAAATTTAGGATATGAAGCAAGAAAGATGATGACAGATTTTGATAGTATAAAAGACGATTTTTATAAGTTAGTAGACTTCAATAAAAAGTTTGACATATTGACACATGATAATAAAGATTGTCATACTGATCACTTCGCAACAAATAAAATTGCGATGGGCCTGTATAAGTACGCGAATAGATTTATAACAACATACTCTCCCAGCTCTACACATTTTGATGCAAATTACTGGATACCACTTGATAAAGGACAGTGGCATTTAAAAAAGGAAATGTGTGCAAAGTATGATATTAAAGCTGAACAATCGTATTCAAAATTAGGGTATTATTTGGAAAGTGAAGATCA
>CEPE01003235.1_pt1 | contig 21473 bp, 20 predicted proteins | sample 530531 | NCBI WGS metagenome assembly CEPE01 (sample SAMEA2620273, study PRJEB7988) | marine metagenome | biome: marine biome (ENVO:00000447); feature: deep chlorophyll maximum layer (ENVO:xxxxxxxx); material: "saline water (ENVO:00002010), including plankton (ENVO:xxxxxxxx)" | depth 80 m
CCTGCATCGACAGGCTGAAAGTCACCACTAGCAGAGGTCGCCGCTGTACCGAGTCCAAGCGTAGTCCTCTGAGCCGCCGCGTCTGCATCATCTAGGAGCGCTCGCCCTGCTGAGGTCAGATCCGCCACCGCGTAGGTGTCTGAGCCCGTCGTATAGATCATCTTATTGGCGGCTGTAGTCAGACCGCTGATAGAAGTTAGACCTGCATCAAGCGGCTGAAGCAACGCTAACTCATCATCAATTCCCTCAAGGTGACCGTCAATATTTGCATTTGCGGCGATATAATTAGTGGCCGAGTGATCAGCCGCTAAATCGTCTGCACTAAGTACCACCGCACCAGTCTGAGCATTAACTGAGCTCACGGCGTCCGTATTGTCCACCTTGTCAATCTTGCTGTTAGAGATTGAGCCACCCATATTATCGTTGATGAGCAGGTGATCACCCACAGCCCACGTCTGCCCATAGATCGTCCCTGCTGTGCCTACAATGTAAAGGTCGCCTTTCTCAGCGGTGGTTAGACTTGGTGTGCCTGCTGTCGCGTTAAAAGTGCCTTTATATTCAACCCCGCCAACGATAGCCGCGTCGATGCGCTCCTTGACCGTCAATGGCGTCATCGCGGTGGTGTCGTTGGTACCAGTGCTCGCCTCGGTCGAGGTCGCGATTCTGATCTTACCGGCTGTTGTCTCTGTGGCGTCTGCGATTGAAGACGAGCCGCCGCCCTGAAATGGACTTGTTCCAATACTCATAATTACTCCTTACCTTATGCGTTGAATCCTGCATAGACGACAAAGACATCTGAGCCGTCAGCCTTCTTATATGCGATTGATGTTACACTCTGACCATTGGCGAGCGCCTGACAGTCAACTGAGAATGCCGATGGAACCGGAACAACGCCATCGCTGTTGGTCACGCCATCGCCTGCGCCTGCTGCAGCTCGAAGCTTAATCATGCTGAGTGTGTCAGCGTTTGAGCTCACGAATTGAACGAACGCAAACTTAAGGCCCGCGCTGAGCTGTGTACCAGTGACAGTGTCATAGAAGTCTGTTGAGGTCAGTGTATGCCAGTCTGTGTTGTTGACAACGGTCGCATTGTAGGTGGCCAAGTGGCCGCCTGCATGAATAGGATATTGAACGCCTAGTCTCATGGCTTCTCCATTGAGTCTGTGGGTTTTGGGTCAGGGGAATTATCAGCCTTGGCTTGTGCTTTGGCCTCGAGCTGTTTGGGTTTGATCATCACGTTAGCGCCCGCATACACGAGGAATAACGTATCAATCAAACCTAGGATGTGAGTCTCAGCTTTATCCATTAGGGCAAGGATGAGGATGCATGCGAGACATGCATAGAACGCCGAGCTCTTACGACCGCCAAGCTTTTCGGTCACTGTAGTATCTTTGTCACTCATCGAAATCCTCACTTAAGAGGCGGTAGACGTGCGCGACCTGATCCAAAGAGCGCACATTCTTGACCACACCCTCAGCGCGCTCACCATCGCCCGCTGTACCATGAGCGTTGCCCTCGATGGTCTCGAAGTTGCCGTCACAGTCTGGAGCTGTGAGACAGAGTGTGATGTGATCGCCTTGGACGCTTCGCTTTGAAGTGTACACAACGACGATGTCACCAGGTAGCATCTGATCAGCCTCGATGTGTCGAGCAGTGTTTAGCCATCGCGAGTACAGACGGTAACAGCTCGGGAAGATCTTTTGGCGGATGCTGAAGCGGACACTCGACCAAGCAAACGCCGCAAACGCTCCACACCAAGCAAACTGGCCGTTGCGCGTGTAAGGCTTCTCCCACGTCCAACCGATACCATCACGGCTTCTGATGTAATCATCGATGCGTGAGTCAGGCTCTTTTACAACACGCTGCCACTCAGCCTCAGCACGCTTGAGCGCCTCAACGCTGTGCTCTGATCGATGTGGTCGAGCGTTAGTGATGAGCCTCTTTTGCACTTGTGGCAGGTCAATCTCAGCTTGACCCAATGATCGATTAAGGCGTCTAACCTCATTCTCTAAAGCGCCTAAGCGCTCTTCCATTTCGGCTTTAGTCGGCATTAGTTAAACTCCTGAGCGTCTACTGATACATTGATTATATCAGAGTTATTTGAAAGATACGCGTCTTCTTGATGAGTCGTAGAAGCGGCGCTATATGTCGCGGGTTCAATGGTCCCACCGGTTGTGCTTATGCTGTGGGCTGTGGTGAATTTGACTGTGTTTGAGGTGATACTCTGGATTGTCAGTTGACCACCTGCGGCGTCTTGGTTGCCTCGCGGGACGTGCTGCACAACGTCACCGGCTTTAAAGAAGTTTACGTCTGCGCCTGAGCTACTGAACTGATTAGCGTGAACCTCGATAGTGGTGGTGTTGGTCACTGAGGCGATCTTCATGGCGCTGTTCCAGTTCACTGGAGCTATCCCCACAGTGATGATGGAGAGCTCACAACCCTCACCCTCTAGGCTCTGCCTGATCCCTCGAATCATCCCTATTCCATCAGTGACGCCATAATCATCTGAGTAGCCTCTGAGGTGAGGTGAGCTAACCTTGATGTAGCTACCAACATCTAGATAAGAGCTCTGACCTGTACCGATCTCACCCACCCACTCTCTTAATGGGTTGCTCAGCAGATTGAAGATACGTGAGCTTGTGGGTAGGAAAAAAGAGAAAGTGTCACCTGCACCGCGACCAAATTGGCGAGACGAAACGCCAGGGAGCTGCAGGTCTATCTTAGCGCGCTCTCCACCATAGCGGGTGATGGCCTCTTGATTGTTAAACAAGACCTCTGAGGTGAGCTTGTCTTCATCGGCTGAGTAGTCATAGCTAAACTTAATTTGAGTGACTATATCCTCATAGATCCCCCAAAACGGGGGCGGCTCAGCGATCCACTCAGACGCCTCAACGGTAGCCGCTACTACAGAGGTCTTCTCATACCCTATGGGGGTAAGCGTGAGCAGGCTTTTGCCGGTGGTCTCACTACGCTTCATGACGAGCACAGCGCCGAGCATCTTGAGCACACCATCGAAGACTGAGCGCAGGTCTTGACCATCGCCGATAAAGTTTCCGGTAAACGGTAAACTCGCCGCCGCGTCAGCAGCCAAGAATGAATCTTCATCGATGAGACTAGAGTCGAGATTTAGACCAACTCCCAAGGTGTCATAAGTGCCATTGACGCCACCACCACCACCTGACTCTAACAGCCTGAGAAGCGCCTCACCTGGTCGCTCTCTCGTTAGCTGTCCACCTCTGAAGATGAGCGCTCTATCTTTGTCAGGCCAGTCACCGAATGATGAGTTAAGGGTGTGCTCATTGTCGCTTGCGATGTGAAGCAGGACACCGACATCAGAGCCACCAAATGAAGCGGTTGTTTCGTGGGTGACTTTGAAGATCTGCTCACGCTCTTCATCAGCCTCTAAATCTATGTAGCGTACAACGATATCATAGACATTAGCACCCGCCGAGCTCGGCAGACCTAGAGAGTTCTCGACAAGTATCGTGCTCTCGAAATGCTGATAATAAGCCTCGGGCAAAGGTTGCACGTCTAACGAGCCAACGAGATCAGAGCCGCTCACTCTGAGCGTTGTTATGCCGCCTTCATCCACGCCGAGACGCTGTATTGGCCTCTCAGTATAGATGGGATAGAATAGCCGCCCTACATCATCGATGGGGTATTGAGTCCCGCGATTTGTCCAAACATACGGGACATAGGGCGCGTCAAATTCTGTTTGATAGTAATTGCGCAAATCAGCGACATACACCCAAAACACAACATTAACGGGAAACGGCGATGAGCTTAGCTTCTCACCTTTGATTTGGTTGTTAGGGGTTAAGCGCCATCGAGCAACCGCGCCACTCAAGCCAGTAACAGCGCTCGGGCCACTTGATGTCAGCGTATCATTGATCACGCTAGGCCACTCCTTGACCTCTGCGTTTCCTAGGTTATGGCGCTTAGCTTCGATCTTCTCGCGCTCGATAAACAAATATTGAGCTGTGGTGATCTCCCCTGCGGTGAGCGCGTCAGTCACCGTCGAATCAGCGTGAACGAGATAGCCGGGGATCGTTGAGTCATAAGTCAGCGCCGTGGCGTAAACCTCAGGTTGACCATATCTGACAGAGAACAGCCCACCGCGTCTCAAGGCAGGGTATCGAGGGTGAGAATCTGGATAATCGTCTCCCTCTGGCCCTGTAGGGAGAGATGGATCAAAGTCACTGAGCACCTCGGTGAACTGTGAGAGCTGAGCTGTGCTAATCTTGAAGGTGTTAGCTGTTACCGTCGAGCTCGTCACCACTTGAACTCGAATTGAGTTGAGGGTGTCTAGAGCCGGTTGCATGTCGAGGCTCATCGCGTATTCAATCGCCGAACCATTGACACCATCATAGTAATGATAGCCCTGAAGCAGGTTGGTCTGACCAATGCCCTTGTCTGCTATGGATGTGTCGAGTAACGCGCTCAGAGGCAGGAGCGACAGAGAGACAGTGTCACCCTCTTCTATATACGGTGACTCAGTGATGAAACCATTGATAACCTCAACATAGTCACTTACCGCCCCCGATGGATATCGATGAGCCATGTAGAGCTTAGCGCGTCGACCTCTAAATGTAGTGATCGTTGTAGTGAGCTCAGGACTGACAGAGCCTTCTAGGTCGATTGAATGTGTTTGAGTTGGCGTGTTTCCTACACCACGTTGAGCTGAGACCTGCGAGGAGCTCGCCGCGCCTGCACGTACTGTCTCAGATCCGATGTGCAACAGTCGTGGATAGGTAAGGCCGCTGAGGTCTGAGGCCGTTGAGATGAGTACATCAGACCGCGCAACGCTAGCCGAGATCTGAGAGCGCGTTGAGGCTGAGCGCGCACCACATCGACCAAACACTATACCAGGGTCACCGGCTCCACCTCGTCTGCGGTCGATAGAGAGTGAGATGGTCACCGCGTCATAATCAGCGACTCCACCTGATGGGTCAACCTGAGCGCTGAAATCACCAACGCTGACAATCCCCTCAAGGTCAACATAGTTAATCGATGTAGCGACAGTTGATGAGAGGTTAGATGAGCTCGGTGGTGTTGATGAGTGATAGCGATACTCAAGCCCACCAACCTCAAGCGCGAAGACACGCCGACCATGCTGACTCGTGATGCTCATGGCGTCTCCTCTGGAACAAACAGGTCATAGATGTGAACCGCGTGTAACTTCACTTGATTGACCGTGAACACTACGTTGAGCAGGTCACCTCTGTTAGCGTTTGGTATGAATAGCGGTCTAGGTGCCTCGGGCTGTGAGTTGGTCGGGGCGCTGATGAGCTCGGCCCCTGTTGTCGCTGTCCTCAGATCTCTAGGGCTCGGCTCAAGCTCAATCTCTGAAAACCTTATCCCCACATCGATCACTGAGCCGGTGTATGAGTTAGCCGCTGTATTCCTTAGCTCGACATCGACGACGGCTGTGGTGGCCGCTCTGAATTGATTAGAGCTGTACTGAAATATCACGCCGAGATGTGAAGTGATCGGCGTGGGCTGATGCAAGAAATTGAGCGTGTCTTGACCGCTTTTCTCAATCGTCCCTAAACGCTCACGCCCTCCGGTTGAGTTTAGGACTAGAGAGCCCACATGATAATGAGCCTCAGACAGCGCTTTCGCGCGCGTCATCTGTGCAAGAGCCGAGGCCATCTGTGAGACAGTCCCGCCAAACAGAAGGCGACCATTGAAACACCCACGCGTTGAGGGTAGCTGTTGATAAGCGCTAGGTATCAGCATCATACACCCACGATCATGAGGCCTGAGATATAAGGGTCATTGTTGCTCTGCCTGCGGTCGACATTAGTAAGCAGGTTCGATTGATTGTTGTCTGTCTCATCTAGTCCAGTCCGATACATAGGCAGCCTAAACTCAACCGACCTAGGGAGCTCCTGAACACGTACCGGCACCCCAAACGAATTCCAACCCGCCTGAGCCATAGTGAACCTATAGCCAAACACATCTACAACAAGAGGGTCGGCGGCGTCATAATTCTCGACGTAGAACCACACATCAACATCTAGGTCGTTCTCAGGCATGCCGTCAAAACTCACCGCGTCTGAGTACATCAGTTGAGTGTCAAACACGCCAAGACCTTTGGCAGCGGCTCTAGAGCTTGAGTCAAGCTTAGACTCTTCAACACCTGACCAACTAAACAGCACCCGTCCACGCGGCCTCATCATCGTTATGTCATTGAGCATGTCCACGCCAAAGCGCGAAGTGAGAGGCAGGTCAGCACCTAAGCGGTTGGCCCCCATAGGGATAAACTCGCTGTTGTATTGGTCGAGAGCGCGCGTTGCGAGCGGTGAGGCTAGTGGGCTCCAATTGGCCTGCACTCCTGCAACCTCGATCTGACCGCCCGAGGGAGCGTCAAGGCTGAGTGTGACCTCTGCGTATTGCTCTTGCTCTACTGAGCTGATCGCCACCGTGATCACATTAAACACGCTTTGAAATCTCGATGTATCAGTGATGGTGATGGTGGTTGAGTCAGAGTGACCGCTAATTGGTGAGCTTACTGTGATCTTTGCTAGTCCACCGCCTGAGACCGTACATGAGGCCATGAGCCTCACCTTGAGCTCAACATGCTCTGCTGATGGTCTTGGGACAATCCACTCACACACATCAGTCATCGTCGTGTTTTCAAAGATGAAAACATCATCATGCCACGCTTGGCTGATCACGTTACCACAGCCAACATGGGCGAAAGAGTAGTTGACCATGTCACCAAGTCGCGAGATCTCCTCTGAGCGAATCGTGAGACCTGCTGTGACTCGAGCCGAATCGACCAATACTGGCGGTGAGGTGAATGAGTTAGACATGTTCAATCTCTACTGTGACCGGTACTCGACGCCGCAAGCCTTGAGGATAAGTAAGCTCTAGTTCAGAGGTTATCATTGAGCCTCTCACTCTGCCATACTCACCATCATCCTCTGAGGTATAGAGCAGGTCATAAGCCTCTTGACTCGCAGAGGTCTGAGCAGCTCGGAGAGAGCGCCGAGAGTCTCCCCACCCCTGATAAAAGTTGACCCGCTCACCCATCGAGGCGAGGGGGAGCCAACGATTAGTGAAGTGTTTATAATCGTTCTCAGCGTCTAGGAGCGCGTCGAGGTCGAACCTGAGCACTGACGTTATATAGCTGCCTATGTGGTTGCTCACGTAACCACCACCGATCAACCGCCGAGCTTGGCTTTGGTTTGTAACTCTGAGGTGATGAGCCTGGTAAGGTCGGGAGGGTATGAGCACGCCCTCAATCTTGTGGGTCGAGGTCAGCGTTGAGAATCCTCCTGACGTGGTTGGCGTCTCATCTCCCTCGAATCCAAGCCGAGCTCTCATTGTGTCATCATTCCACGTGATGTCACCCAAGCTCGTTAGATAGTGGCAGAGCGCTCGCCCATCATCGGTAACGCTCCAGACGATGTTATCAGAGCTCATCGCTTCTTGGTCGATCTGCTCAATCGATTTCAGGCTGAAATCGTCAGCATCTGAGGTGGCGCGTGATCTGATAAACACAGTCGTGTCCTGAATTTTTAGTTTAACATCTGGAAACGTGAAGCTGTTAGAGCCTCCCACTTGCTCAATACCATAGGTGGTGTTGGTCAGGTCGAGCGCTCCACGCGTCCAATCGGTGACAGCTGTGGCCACATAGTCAGAGCCACTAGCCACGCTTGACACTGTTGAGGAGCCAAAGCCTAGAGGGTCATCGGTGCCTGTCTTAGTGACTGTAAACTCAACGTCTGATGAGATCGTGACTCGATCATTAGCGTTGATCGTCACAGCCCAAGAACCACCAAAGGTTTTAGACGCTAAAAGCTGACCACCTGCGGCGTTATTGTTGGCGCTCTCTCTAGCGTTGAGTAAGAATACGGCGTCTTCATAGACACCCTCACCAGTGGCGAAGGTGGGCATGTTAACCGCCGTTGATCCACGCGTGAAAACCTTGGTGGCGCTGAGGTCGCGCACATCCTGAGCGGTGAGCAGTCCAAACTGAGGAGCAGGGTTATTCAGTGGCATAGGTCACCCCATTGCGAAGCGTGGAGCTCCACGCCGTTGTCGGTTGAGTGTTCTGAGGATCTCTGAAGCCATCGCGTCTTGAGCGGCGCGCTTCGTGTCGTAAATCGTACTATTCCCAAAATTAATGTTGAAGACCATGGCGGTTGATTCGGCGCGCTCTCTCTCAGGAGCAGGAGCCGATTGAGGTGAGCCGGTTGGTGACTCAGGAGAGATTGAGCCGCCGCTATACGATGAGCCGCCTCTCTGACTTAGCTGAGCGCCTGAATATCCGGCGACCACAGCCGCCATCCCCATAGTGGCCGCCGCCGCAAAGTATCCACCTGCTGCGCCAGGATCGACAAAAGAAGCCCCAATACCCTTAGCGGTAAACATCAGGGCCTCAACTGCCGCTTGTTTCCCAAGCGCTGTGAGTAGCTCACCAATCATCCTGCTCGGCGCTCCCTTCTCAGACTGACGAATCTTTTCACGCTCTCGCGCTTGATTAGCTGTGAGCTCTGTCATCTGTTGATTAATGACAGCGGCCTCTTCCGAGCTCTGCTTTATGCGCTCCTCTTCCTTTTTAAACTGCTCATCTAGAGCTTTGAGCGCCTCTTTTCGATCATCCTTAACAGATGTCAGCAGGTCAAAAGAGATCTCAGCAGAGCTTCTAAGTATCCCCTCTTTCATATTGTTTAGAGACCCCATGAGAGCATTAAAGCCCTGACTAGCGTTCTCGTTAATAATCTTGGTACGCTCGACGTTATAGCGTCTAGTTAGCTCTGTAATCTCAGCCTCTGAGCGGTCTGTTAATGCAATCTCTCTCTGGTATCTGAGCTCAAGCAGAGCAAGCTCTTTCTCGATGCCCTCAGCTTGCATGCTTAGATCAAACTCCATGCTTTCCATAATAAAAGCTTGCCGTTGCTCGGCTCTCTGCCTCTCTTCGTCTGCGAGACGCTTGGCGTTTTCGGCCTCTTTGCGCGCTTCCTCTTCTAGCTTGCGTTGTTTGTCCTGCTCTAAGGCTAATTGTTTGTTTGCAAACTCTAGCCTTATCGCTAACTTGGCGCGCTCATTGTCTCCTGCTAGCTCAAGCTCTAAAGCCATTTGCCGCTCTAACAATTTGGATTGATCAACGCCAAGTAGTCTTTGATTCTCGATCTCTGCCCTGCCCACCCTCGCAAGCTCTAACTGTTTTTGACGCTCAGCCGCCAAGTGTCTGGCGTGTGCCATTCTCCTCAAGGCCTCAGCCTGCCTAGACTTGAGCTCTTGCGCTTTGCGCTCCTCCTCGGCTATCTGCTTAAGGCGGCGCTTGAGAAGTCGATCTTCAGCGACCAATAGAGCGTCTTTAGCGTCTTGACTGACGTTCTCTATATCTTGAATCTCGCGCGCTCTGCGGCGAGCCTCTAACACAGCGATTTGAGTCTTAGTTTTTTGAGTCTGCTCTTGAGCCTGCAAGGATTTAAGCTGAGCCTCATGAGACATTGCGGCCTCTACCTTGGCGCGTTTTTCTCGGTTCTCAGTGCTCCTCTCGGCGAGCTTCTCCTTAAGATCATTAAGCTCTTTCTCTCGTTTAGCGGCCTCTTCATAAATAGCTTTGGCTTTGCGAAGCTCAGCGTCTCGCTTTTCTTGTAGGGCAGCGTTAGAGGCCGCTTCCCTATTAATTCGTTCTTCTAGTGAGCTCACCCACTCTTGTGCGATGGCCCTGTTATGTCTAACTGTTTCAATGGACAGCGCCTCATAGATTGCGCTTTGCCGCTTCCTTAAAACATCAAGCTCAGCCTTGATCTGCTTAGCTCTCTCACCCGAAGCGGACTTAAGGCTTTTTTGTAATTCTTTCTCTTCAATAAGCAGTCTATGAGCTTCTTTGCGGTGCTCCACCTCTTCGTGACCATAGAGCGCGCGTGGTCCAGTCGGCGCTTCTGCAAGCATAGCTTGAGTAGCTAATCGATCTTGCAGGCTAGCTAATAATAAATCAGAAGCCGTAATCTGCTCTTGAATTGATTTGGTGCCGTTCTGTATCGAATCCGCTTCTGCATTCTGCTCATGAATTAGCCTCGACATGTGAAGCAACCGGCTAGACTCTGAGTCAGTTAGATCAACGCCCGCCGCCGTCAACTCTTGTATAGTCCCCTTAAGGTCAGATATCCCTGACTCATAAGCGTTGAGCTTGATCTCTCTCTGCTCGGCATCAGAAAAGAACTCATTAAGAGCTTTATACGCTTCTATGAGAGCTATTGTGACTAATCCTATAGGACCAATTAAAGAAGTGAATGATACTCCTGTGGTGGCCATTGCAGAGCTAAGCCCTGTCACAGACTCAGAGACGCCGCCGAATGTCTCCCCAACTTGGAGCATCTTTTCGCCCATCTCCCCACCTACAGACTTGACCACCTCCCCCACGCCTGTAAACGTCTTACCAATGGCCTCGCCTTCTTTCTCTAGGCCCTCAAAGCCCTTCTCTGCTTTCTTAGAGTCAAGCGTGACCTCAATCTCAATCTCATTAGTAGCCATAAGCCTGACCTGCTTCTTTCCTAGCTCTCTCTTGAGCCCTGAGTTGAGCTAGCTCTGAGTGGTGGTGTATAACGTCGAGCGCGTCAACGATAGCACAAGTGGGCCTTGGATATGTGGAGCTGATCGGGAATAGATCAGCTTTATGGCGTCGATACGCTGTGATGAGAGACGCCATCTGATTCGATGTGGCTACAGGACATGACCTAATCTCTAACTCACTGAACGCCTCACCGCTGTCAGGTGCTACGCGGTAGCCTGGCACGAATAACCCGCGCTCATCCTCTTGAGCTTGAGGTAGGCCCTTTTGAAATGCGCCACCACATGAGCCACGCTGAGCTCTAAGCTTTGGATTCTTTCGGCATTGGTCGCAGCTCCAAGCGCGGCTTCTCGCGTGACTTAACCACACTGAAGCCGCAAGCCCTATTTTCCCTGATCACCTAGCAGGCTGATTCTCTGCACGTGAAGCACGAGCTCAGAAATCGTGTTAGTTCGGTGAGAGTCTGGCCTGATGAGCTCGAGCTGATCAACGTTAGCCTGCTCGCCATCGATGAGCTGAAGTGATGCTCTTAACATCTCGACATAGACGCGGTTGATATAGGCATTATATCCGCTCATCGCCTCACGCTCATCGTCAGTTAAAGCGTGGTGCCATCTAGCGCGCTCTGAGCTGTCAATGGGGGCCTCGCTCCAAAGTAACCGCCCGAGCTCCGAGCGTCTAAGCGCTCCCGCTCTGACCTCTGCATCTTCGCGCTCACTTGGGCTCAGCGCTTTAAGCGTGAAACGCGTGGCCTGCTCACTCACTGAGCCGAGCTCTGAGAGATCACCGCTTTGGATGTATGCCGAGCGTTGAGACTCATCAGCATCAACCTCTGGATCACACGTGACCACAACCTCAACGGTGTGATCTGCATTAGTCAAGAATGAGAGCGCCATCGATTACACTCCTAGACCGAGTCTAAATGGTGAGTTACCTGCACCGCTCTCATACGCCGTCGTGGTGAAATCACCTGCATAGCGGCTCTGTTGATAAGTGAGGTTCTGCCTGACTATATCGTTACCGCTCACATCATACGCGCTCGGGTCAGCGGTGAGTTGTGCTGCAGGGATCATGATAGCACATCCTTTGCCGTCGCCAACTGGACCGGTCCCAATGATGAGCTGTCTTACTGTTCGGTTGAAGTAATCGTCTGCGATGGCTGTGTTGACGGTCGAAACTGTCAAACTCGCCTCAACGCTCACGTCACTAATATCCATGCCGCTCATTCCTACGATTGAGTTAGAGTGACCGAGCGGTGTGAGAGTGTTAGTGAGCGTCACGCTGAAATCTTCGACATCCAAAGCGATTCGCCCGAGCGTCTCACCTGCTGTCCCATTGCTGAGGCTAGCCGGTGAGCCATCACTGATCACAACATATGAGCCTCTGAAAAAAGGAGGTGATCCGGCATTGTATACGGGCTCAATCGGTCCTGATGCGCTACCGTGATCATCTTGGATGAGCGCCGCCTGATAGCTAAACTCACCCATCAAACGACCGTTGTCTAGGCTGATAGCGAGGCTCTCAAGTACACAGCCATAAGCGAATGAGCGATAATTAACGCCATCGATGCGGAAGCTTAAAGAGTGGTCCTTGGTCCCTGTCGCTGTGCGGCTTGGAATATACCAAGTAGCTAGGCTGTAAATCGTCGGAGTCCCGCTAAAGCCTGCGCTAAAAGCAGGTGACACACTCACAGCAGAGCTCACGTTGTTGTCTGTGATGGCGCTATACTCAGCGCGACCATTGACCTCAACGCCAACGAGACAGCCAACGTCAGCGTCAGCATAAGATGTGGTTGGTGTGAATTTATTAGTATTCGGCACGCCAAGCGCTGCATCACCATCTACGATTGAGGGGAGTTGAGACTTTAGCCCTGCGCCGAGTAGATGGCCAAGGTAGTTTGACGCGTACGTATCTGCACCGGTGCCGATGGTGGTGAGGTCGACCCTGACCACAACTTGACCAGTGCGACGACGAACGCGAGAACCACCACTGAAGACGGTATCCGGCTCAGGGGGTACAAAGTACGAACCATCACGCGCATCATTACGCTCACTTGCAACGACCTCGCCAGGGATAACAATTGGGTCACGCTCGCAAGGGATCGAGATGTAAGTCAGACCTGAGTTGTCAGGTAATCCTGTAGTGCTAGACAGAGAGCCAAACGAGCTCTCCTTAGCCACGCTTATTGATCGATGAGTAACAGCCATCTTAAGCCTCCAAGTATAAAAGGGTAAACGGTAAGATCAGCAGCACCGCGCCGCCCTGATCGTTGGTAGGGTCAATAGGCTCGACCGTTGGCGCTTGCGGAATCACTGACACAATCCCAGTGGTCGAGAGATCATAGTCAGGCCCCTTGAGCTTAACAAGTAGGCTCTCGGCGTCCTCTGCGATCATGCGCTGTAGATAGAGCTGATCATGTGGCACGTCATATCGCACATTGAGATTGATCGTTGCTCGGCGTCTACCGCTCAGCCCTGCAGCTCCATCGTCCTCTGTGAATCCACTCACCTCAAGGGTGAAGTAACGCGTGGAGTGTGAGCGCTGTGAGAGAGGTGTCACCATACCACCTGCGCGACCATGAGCGACAAAGCCATGATGGGTGTCGCGCTTTGGATTGATCGACATGAGCTTGTCTTCGAGGTGCGTTAACGCCGCCGCGATTCCTTGACTCATTTGGTTTTCTTATCTAGCTCAAATTTAACAGACTCAATAATAACGTCTACGTCTGCAGAGGAAAGCCCTAAAAACTCACGCTTCTCATTTACATAGTAACCATAGCCGGCGTGTTGAGTAAGGCCAATTGTGAAGCCCTCAGAAGTCGCGCTCTTTATAACTAGGTTGCTCATCATGTTACCGCTCAACACTAAATCAACCTCAGCGGTGCCTGCTAGCTTTGAGCGCTTGCGTGAGTCGTGTTTGTATTGCTTATAGCCGCCTTCATAATATACAGACTCACCGCTTGGTGTAGGTTCGCCGCCTTTGGGCGCAAGGCGAGCGCCGCGCTTAGACACATAAAGGGGCTCTGTTGAATATTCCTTAAACCCTTGGCCGTTGGCGTCGATGCCCTTAGCAGTCCTCAACTTAATCGCGGCGAGGGTGTCTGATGCTAGCCGCGCTGAATCGCGAGCGGTCCAGAGGCTCGTTGGTAAATTGAGATTAACCTTGGTTGGCATTAGTGGCGCATTCCTCTAGCCGGTGTAAATATGCTATCATTGGATACCTTAGAGTAACTTTTAAAGCTTGCTCGAAAGTCAGTCTTACTGCCGCCTGAGCGTCTTAGGTTGCTCTCTCCCTCATCAATCTCACCATCTCCATCTAGATCAATGGTGATTGATCTGAGCGCCACCTCTAACAGCTCATATTTACGCTCTCTCATGGCGCTAGCTACATCAAGCTGTAAGGTTGCCTCATAGACGATAGCCGCCGCACAGTATGCATGGGCGCTTAAAAATGACCCTTGGTTGAATACATCATCCTCAGTAGCGCCGTCTGCTATGACGTGGTCACGCACTGAGAGAATGATCTCATCGAGCGCGGCGCTGATCTGTGGTGCTAGGTCGCTCTGTCTACGTGGCACCATGTCAGCGAGCTGTGGAAATCGATCTACAAGCTGATCATGATCTAGACCGGTGTTAAATGGTCGAGGCGTAACCTTAAGGATACCGCTCTCAGTCTGAGGAGATCCGAGGTTATCAGTGTATGTCAGCGTGTAGGGATATGAGCCGGTGACCGCTTTAGCGCTCGGGATGTCCACATAAGCAGACGCAAAGTCTAGAGTAGCTGCAGAGGTGAGATCGAGCTCACGTGGCAGAGGCTCAGCCAAGATAGCCGTAGTGCCGCCAAGCCGAGTTACTTTGACAGCGTAATAGGTATCTCTAGTGGTCCTGAGAAATGCTCTGACCTCATCGCGCTCAAGCGTAGTGTCAACACTGGCGGTGAGTGTGAGTGTTCGCCGATCATCGGCAATAGCGCTCACAGACACATCATCTCTTTGATTAGTGAGCGCGCTTGTGAATGGCACGCTGAACCCAACGGTGAGTTCGGCGTCTCCTGCGTGAGGTGTGCGAGGGTGCCACACGAAATGTATGATCTCGCCGGTGACTGCTTTTCTCATCGCTTGCCCTTTGAGTTTGCTCGGTTGATGTCTGCGGTGGTGGCCTCATCGAGGTCAGCCGCTTGAATGAATCCCTCGCTCACTGGACTCCAAGTATGTCGGCAGTTGTAGCCCCCACATGATGTCATCACGTTGAGGCCTTGGCCGTTGTTGAGCTTGCGCATCTGTTCGCCTGATACGACCTTGCCCACAAGCGCTTTGCAGAATGGGCGTGTCAAACCGTCGAGCGGTCCGGTGTAAAGATAGTGGTCGAGGTCAGCGGCAGCAGCTGCGGCGGCTGTGATTGATCGACCGTATTGACTAATCCTAGTTTTGACCTCAGTTAACTGTCTGCCCTGAGAGCGCTTTAAGCGCTCCTCAAGCTCACTTGTTACGATGTCAGCAGGCACCTCCAAAGATAAAGAGGTGAGCGCCGCCCTGATCGCGCTTTGAGTGTCGGGTAGAATTACATCATCAAATACTGATGTCACAGCCTGCGCTTGGATCTGCTCAAGTTGTGGCATCGCGTTAAATGAGAAATCAGGCTCAATCACCGCGAACGCCCTCTCAACTGCTTCGCGGATTTTGGCCTGACTCTCAACATATTCGTCAACAGCTAGCCCCATGCCACCCCTCAAAATAAAGTCTAGGAGCTGCTCATTGTTGAACGATAGCAAAAGCTCAGGGTCATTAGAGACACTGGCCATTTGCAGAAGCGTGACAAGCTCACGCCGAGAGGCAGAGAGAGCGCGCTCAAATGATCGCTCAGCGCTAATCTCTGCTCTTAATTGATCGCGTCTAGCTCTGATGAGTTTGGCCTGATCACCGCTCAAACTCTTCGCCTGCTGTGTCAGATCATCGACCGCTCGCTTGTCAGCGTCCTCTGAGAGCGTAACATGCTCACCATCAAACCGCTCAACGAGAGAATCGAGTAACCCTAGATCATCCAAGAGTTGGAATTCTAATAGGCTCATATTATTCAGGGCTAGATTCATGGGGTCGCCTCTTAGGTCAAGCAGTCCGTGACGACGTGCCCAAGCGTTGAGTCGATCGCCTTGAACTGATTCACTTCTTCAGCGTAGACGTAGCGGCGCGTCTTGTCGAGAGAGTCATACTGACCGGCGACCATGTCCCCAAATTGGAAGTTGAGAGCCGCTACAGGCATGCCCTTAACGTTGCCGCTCTTTTGCACGATTGCATCAGAACCGCGAAGGATACCCATGAAGATGCTCTCATTATTCCAAATGTAAGCCTCTGAGCTAGTAGCACCTGGGACAGCGTTATCTTGGCGAGCCTGACCAACGAGGATATTGGGGATGCCGAGGATATCACGAAGCACAGCTAAGACCGCCTCATCATTCAAGATACGGTTTCCTGATGCGAGGTTGTTTGTCGTGGTGCCGAGGTATCCGCGAACTTCAGGATTACGCGCGAGCTCACGGAACACCTTACGACCGAAGATGAGTGAGTCTGGGTTGATCCCATGCGCCTTCTCAAAGACAGTATCCTTGAGCTCATGGAGGAACGTGAGTGGCTCAGCTCCTGCGGCGTCGAACTTGGTCGCAGGTGATGAAGTCTCAAACGCGGTCGAGTCAAAGAGGATGTCAGCTGCGCGCTTCTCGCGTGCGAGCTTCATGACGCGAGCCACCTTCTTGGCGATGCGCTGCTCTTCAGAACCGGGGTACTGAGAATCAAAGATATCCTCCATCGCGATGCTGTCTTGAGCCGCGTAGATCTTCGCCTTGAAGGTCTGTGAGCTACGATCAAAGCCACCGATAGAAGCGCGTGAAGCACCAGGAGCGCGCTCAAGGTCGAGCCCTGCGCCCGCGCCCATAAAGTTCCGCGTCTCTTCGAGGAGCAGTGTGCCTGAGCGCTCAGGAACCGTGATGGTCTCCATGCACTTATCAGCGATGAGTTGGTCATCAGATGGAACGGCCTCAACTACGAGACTCGTCAGGATCTGATCTACCGGATGAAGATTACTGTATGAACTAGCCATGTTGATCTACTCCTTAAGTGTGATAGTTGCTAGGACCTGTAAACACGACAGTGATCTGATCGCCGCTTGCAGGTGAAGCATGATTGATATTAGGGATTACACGAGCGACAGAGACATTACCTGAGCCCTTGACAAACGGCGCGAGGTTGCCTGATGCAGAGGCCATCAAAAGAGAGGTCGTCTCTGGTGCGATTGCATCTCCCGCGATTGCGCGAGTAATGCCACTCACAATCACGTCAACAGCGTCACCCGCTGAGACCGCGCGTTGAGCGATTCCAACAGCGGCCTCACTTGTTGAAGATGAGGTCATCTGCACTTTACCTGCAGCATCGACCGCCACAAGAGAATACTCTGTGATGGTCCCGCCTGCGATGAATGATACCATATTGTCTGTGTTAGCCATTTTGATCAGCCTCCAAACGCTTGATTATAATATTCAGGATTCTGAGCGCGGAAGGAAACGAGCGCCTCAGAGTATGTGATTGATTTCTCAGCGGCGAGCTTACGAACCTCACCGTCGAGTGATTGACGAGTGATCTCTCGACCTGATGCACCGTGACCGACCTCGGCGAGGGGTACAGCGCTAGCTGATGGGCGCTCTGAGAACATCTGCCAAAACTCAGGCTGAAGCTCACGCATTGCCCAAGCCTTACCGGCTACGCCCTCTTCAGCGGGAGTGATGCGACCATCACGAAGGAGTGTGCTCACTGCCTCGCGCTTCTCGATCTCAAGCTTCTCAGATTCGATCTTCTCAAGTCGCTCGGTGAGAGCGTTGTTGCTCTCGCGAAGTGCATTGATCTCATTTAAGAGTGTGGGCTCAACTGTCTCACTCATCTTGTAGTTCTTCTCTTTCTTCTCGTCATGGTCCTTAGACTCTGCGAGCTTCTCGTCTTCATCGTCCTTAGACTCTGCGAGCTTCTCGTCTTCATCGTCCTTAGACTTTGACTCCATCATCGATGACTCAGAATCCTGCTTCATCTCTTTGATCTTCGATTCGAGCTCCTTCACCATCTCATCTTTTGCGATGAGCATAGCGCGAAGGTCCTCAACAGTCATACTATCGATGTTATCCATCTCAAGCCTCTCGTTTAGGATGACGCGGTCAATCTTCGCGTGAGACTGAGCCGGTCTTGGGGTTAGGGTAATTGCAAGCAGCTGCGCGTCACCAATCTTGTTACCACCTGAGCGGTCGAAGACCTCACCGGCGAGAAACTCAGGAGATGACCACAAGACGCCACCGGCCTCGTTAACAACATTGAGCCCACGCTCATTGTAAGCAGGGTAAGCATAGAGCCCATCCTCTCTGAGCTCTAGGTCAACGATAAGACCAAGAGCGTTACCGCTCTCAGGGGGTGCAGGTGGACCGCTCTGATAAGGAGATGTCGCGTGCTGCCAGTCAATGATTACAGGGTCCGCATCACGTCTCTCTTTAAAGACGCGGATCATCTCTGACAACATTGAGTTAGAGATCTCTTTGCCTACGTTCTCGCCATTCATTCGCGAGGACACTTGGCCAAGGCTCAGTGTTTTGAAGGGTCTACCGAGGGTGAGACCATCGGGAATATCATAACTACTGACGTTGAGCGCCTCAGAGTATGCCCTGAGCGCTTGCGCCTTCTTGTCTGCGCTGTCCATCTGCTTAACTGCTTTCCGAGCCCAAGCATTTCGGGTTTGAGTGCGTTTTTTGATCGGTTTAACCATTGCTGCGCCTCCTTCTAATGAGCTGCTCAGCTAAAGCGCTAACGCCTCCGCCTACATAACTAGGGGTGCTGACTCTCATCATTGGTGAGCGGCTCGCGTCCTCTGGCAGATCACCTGCACCAAGCTTGGCTCTAATCACGCGCTCAAGTTCATCGTCAGGAGTGATGAGCCCTGCTTGAACTAAACCAGGGAGCATTTGAAGAGAATCAGCCAAATCATCAGTGTCTAGCCCTGTATGAGTGAGCCTTGGGAGTTTGGAGGGATCGACCGCGCCATAGTTCCACCTAATGAGTCGGCCTATGGTGCCACCGCCGCGACGATCAATACCACTCACCTGAGCGGCCACTAGGTCACAGAGGTTAATAGCGGCCCTCCTGAACACAGAGAGATGAATCTCACCGACCGAGCGCGCGCCTGTATCCGTATTGCCCAAGTCTGCGAATTGAGACAAGAACGCCGCCGCGATTTGGCTGTCGCATTTGGTGATAATATTGATCGGACCATCTGCGTAGAGGTTCGGCTGTGCTGCGTATGTGTCAAACTTAACCGCTGAGTTCTCCACCAAGTAGCTCTGCTCAGCTGAGATAAACGCCTGAGCCTGAGCCTCTGCGTCATCAATCATCGCGTCGATGTCACCATCAGTGAGCCCGATCTGCTCAGCTACTGCGCGATCAACTACCACTTTAGGTGTCGGGACAGCCCAACGATCTAGACCAACACACATGAGATTAGATACGCGCTGTTTAGTTCGCCACCACCACCAAACAGGGCGAAGCATGCCAACGCCCTCGAAATTTGAGCCTGTGCGATTGAGGGTGAGGAGTAGGAGTTTGTTAGCAGGAATGGGCTCTGGCGTCTTACCACCGCCAACCATGTTCTGCATCACGCCGTCAAGATGTTGATCGTCTCGGCTTAGCCAGCGACTATGCGCGCTCGGCTCACGGTCTGCGTAATGACTGAGCCAAACCCTAACCCTACCTGTTGAGTCAGGCCCAACTCTATAGACCTCTTCAGCGTAGCGATAACCAACAGGGACGAACTCAAAGAGATAGCTCAACTGATCTTCCCATGAGGTGATCATCTGCCCTGAGTGGCCATCAAAGCCCCAACACTCGTTAGCATAGCGCGCGAGCTCCTCGGCCACCAAGTCACCCTCAACACCCGGCTCAAAACGCCATGAGGCTGAGAGCAAAGTCTGTCGGAGCATATGCCAAGAACGCCTCACGATGGGGTCTGTCCTTAACATCTCCTCAGCCTCTTGAACCCAGTTGAGGCCGGTAAGCTGAGCGTTGCTCTCTTTGGCGATAGTGCCGCCGCTAAGCTGTGTGCCTGAGATACCACGAGAGCCAAATCTAGGTGAGAGCGCTCTCATGTGTCGAGGTGTGTCACCTGTTTTTGATTCGCTCATCGTGTCTCCTGATGTGCTTAAACAGTCGCCATTGTACTAATATTCTGTTCACGTGTCACTAGTCTTCTGTTCAGTGTCATCCTGTTCAGTATCAGGTATCCACTCAGCCACATGCTTATTGAGAGAAACATCACCCTCTGATCGATTCATGACTCTAAGCTCAGCGAGCTGATTAATCATTGCGGTCTGGAGCTCCATGAGCATATCTGATTTGAGTTGGCTGTTGATGTGAGCGTCTCTGAGTCTAGCAATGAGCGCTTGACGGTCTGCCTCTTTGGTCGCGAGATCGTCTCTGAGTTGCTCGACCTCGGCAGGGTCACGCCCCGAGGCCACGGCTAGCATCGATGAGATTGAGCCGGTGAGCATGCCTATGATTCCGATAAGTATATCGCGGTTCTCTTTGACGATGTCTACATAAGCCAAGAAGACGATTAAGCCAACGACCAAGCCCATAAACACAACGCTAAACCACCAACCTCTGAGTGTGCGTTTCTCCTCATCTATAGTGCTCATAAATCTCCATCAATCGGTTGATCAGCGGTGAGAATTTGTATTTCAGATAGGGGTACATGTGGGCGACGATATAGCCAAAGCTGATCAGCGCTAGACGATAAAGCAACCACTCAGCCCACTCCAACCACTTGCGATGTCTAGCCCTGCTCCTGATCCTCTTAGGACCTCCAACGCGCGTTACTTTTGCGTTACCTGGTGGAGGCTGTAAAACCTTAATGTCACAGCCGACCGCGTAGAGCGTTTGTAAGTCGCGCACGCCCTTGAACTTGTACAGCCCGACACATGAGAAGCGTGTATCTCTCGGCGTCATGCTGTTAGAGCGTGATCGCACTCGGGCAAAAGCATCACGAGTGAGCAGCACTTGACCCGCCATACATATCGACATTGTGCGCGCCGCGATGTTTTTAGTGATCCCTTCAAGCTCAATCGGCTTAGCCCCTGCCACGACATCAAGCTCACGCTGCTGAACCTCGACAACTGGCCCCCAATGAATACCGATTCGGGCGTTAAGCTTGGTGAGCTGTGGTACTGTCATTTGATAATATAAGCCGAAGTTGACCGCATCGATAACCCTCTCAAAGCTGATGAGGAATCCATCAGAGCGGTCTATCTCTCGACCGTTGAAGCGCTGAATCAAAGTCCTTGCCCTGCGGTCGTGATACTGAAACCACCGCGCCGCGTCATAAGCTCCAAAGCGCTCGACAAACTGAGTGGAGCCTATGAGGTCGAGGAGAACGACGGCTAGACATCGCTCTTGATATGTCTCCTCTTCTCGCTCCATCTCATCACCTCCACGCTATGCTCTCTGAGGTATTCAGCGCCGACGCAGTCAAGCGCTTGCTCGGTTATAACATAAACACGCTCAATTCCTGCGTGGTGTATAGCTTTAGCACAGTTGAGGCAGGGAGTGCGCGAGACGGCTAGCCAAGCGCCAATCGTGGAGCTCCCTCGGCGAGCAGCGTTAATGATCGCGTTAGACTCAGCGTGATGGCATCCAACCTCTGTCATCGTCCCGCTGATGATCTGCTTAACGTCTCTCTCACAGAGGTCACCACCGCAGAGATGACCACCACCTCTCGGCGGCCCGTTGTATCCATCGCTAATAATGACCCAACTCATGGGCTCGAAGATCACAGCGCCAACCTTGCCACGTGGACATGGTGAGAGCTCGCTGAGAATCTGAGCTTGCTTGAGTCTGGCGATGATGTGTTTATTCATACTCATCA
>CEPE01124680.1_pt1 | contig 20213 bp, 21 predicted proteins | sample 530531 | NCBI WGS metagenome assembly CEPE01 (sample SAMEA2620273, study PRJEB7988) | marine metagenome | biome: marine biome (ENVO:00000447); feature: deep chlorophyll maximum layer (ENVO:xxxxxxxx); material: "saline water (ENVO:00002010), including plankton (ENVO:xxxxxxxx)" | depth 80 m
ACAAGCGGAACAAAAAGAACTGAAAACGCTTTGGAACTTATGAATAAAGCTATAACAACAATTAAAAGTGGAATTCACGTCAAAAATAAACTATCCTGTACTTCTGGATATGGGTGTGAATTTTACAAAACACAATATTGTAATTAAGGAAAAAACGTGAGTAAAAAAAAGAAAATATTCGTGCTGGCGGATCACCCGTTTACGCCATCTGGTGTGGGTACACAAACCAGATATTTTATTGAAGCACTATTAAAAACAGGAAGATATTCCTTTGTTTGTTTTGGGGGTGCAATCAAACATGAAAACTATCAACCTATGAAAACACACGAGTGGGGAGAAGATTGGATTATATTTCCCGTTGATGGTTATGGCAATGCTGATATGGTGCGCTCAGTTATTAGAAATCATAAACCAGATTTATTATGGTTTATGACTGATCCAAGATTCTGGTCATGGTTATGGGCTATAGATAATGAAATTCGAACACACATTCCTATGGTTTATCACCATGTATGGGACAATAAACCCTATCCAATGTACAATCGAGGTAATTATTTATCAAATGATAAAATAGTGTGTATTTCTAAAGTGACACATGACATAGTAAAGCATGTAACACCAGAGGTAGATAGTTGTTATTTACCACACGCCGTCGATAGTGATATTTATAAAATTCTTCCAAAAAACGAAATATTACAATTTAAACATTCATCAATTCCAAACTCTGAAAACAAAATGTTATTTTTTTGGAATAATAGAAATGCACGCAGAAAACAAAGTGGCTCTTTAATTTTTTGGTTTAAACAATTTTTAGATAAAGTTGGGCACGATAAAGCAACACTATTAATGCATACAGACCCCTTTGATCCACATGGGCAAAATTTAAATTTAATTATCGAGCATCTTGGATTAAATAATGGGCAAATGTATATATCATCTCAAAAAATGCCTCCTGAAGAGTTGGCAAAAATTTATAATATGGCTGATTGTACTGTCAACATTTCGGATGCAGAAGGATTTGGTTTGGGAACACTTGAATCACTTTCTTGTGGTACACCGATTATAGTTAATATGACGGGCGGTCTTCAAGAACAGGTCACTGATGGTGAAAAATGGTTTGGTATTGGTATTGAACCGTCATCAAAAGCAATAATCGGCTCTCAAGACGTTCCATATATTTATGAAGACAGGTTAAATGGCGACGATGTTGTTGCTGCATTAACAAAGATGTATGAAATGACACATGAAGAAAGAACACATCTTGGTGCCATGGGACGCCAACATGTGCAAAAAAATTATAATTTTACTAATTTTTGTAATGATTGGATTAATATTATTGACGAAACGATTGAGAAGAATGGATCATGGGATACAAGAAAAAATTATAAACCATATACATTTACGGAGATTAAATAATGAAAACAGTTTTAGTAAAGGGTCCAGCACTTTCACGCTCGGGATATGGAGAGCAGACTCGATTCGCGCTCCGAGCGCTCAGGGCTCATGAAGATAGATTTAATATTCTTTTAATAAATATCGCTTGGGGAAAATCAGGCTGGATCAATGACAATAGTGAAGAACGAGATTGGCTAGACCATCTGTTACAAAAAACCCAAGAACATATAAACAGACAATTGCCAATTGATATCGCACTTCAGGTTACAATTCCAAATGAGTGGGAAAAAATGGCACCTGTAAATGTTGGTTACACGGCAGGAATTGAGACAACTAAAGTTGCGCCACAGTGGATTGAAAAAGCTGGATTAATGGATAGAATAATAACTATTTCTAACCACTCTAAAGATGTTTATAATAATACAGAATATCAAGGTACAGTGGAACAAACTGGCGAACAGGTATTGGTTAAAAACAAAACTCCAATTGAGGTTGTAAATTATCCGGTTAAAGATTTATCACAAGATGAAATAGATATAGACCTAGATTATGATTTTAATTTTTTAACTGTGGCTCAAATGGGGCCAAGAAAAAATATTCCAAATACCGTTAAGTGGTTTGTGGAGGAATTTCATGATGATGAGGTTGGGTTAATTGTAAAAACAAATATTGCAAATTGTAGTTCTATAGATCAACTACATACGCACAACTCTCTTTTAAACACCGTCAAACAATTTCCAGAAGCCAAGTGTAAAGTTTATCTTTTACATGGTGATTTAAGTTTGCAGCAAATGAACTTTCTGTATGCACATCCAAAAGTAAAGGCATATGTCACACATACCCACGGTGAGGGATTTGGTATCCCTATCTTTGAAGCAGCATACCATGGAGTGCCCGTAATTGCCCCCAGTTGGAGCGGACAAAATGATTTCTTATATGCCCCTGTTAAATCTGGCAAGCAGAAGAAAGCGAAGCTACGACCTCTATTTTGCAAGGTGAGCTATACTTTAGAACAAGTTTCTCCTCAAGCAGTATGGAACGGGGTTGTGCAACAAGATGCCCAGTGGTGTTGTCCTACAGAAAAAAGTGCCAAATCAACCATGCGAACTGTTTTTACAGACTATGCAAAGTACCTAAGTATGGCAAAAAAGCTCAAAAATCATGTTATAAAAAATTTTACAAGAGAACAACAATATGCAAAATTTGCAAATGCAGTTTACACTGAAAATGAAGACGATTGGTTAGGAGAGATTTCTAGCATTATTCAGGAATACCAATGAAAAAGATAGTTTTTATATCTGATTTTTTTCTAAATGATGTGGTGGGCGGCGGTGAACTAAATGATCATGAATTAACACAACTAATAGCGGAAAGAAATACAATTGTAAAAATGCAATCCCATTTAGTGACTGTTGATTTTTTAAAGCAACATAAAGAGTGTTTTTTTATTATATCTAATTTTGTAAATCTGAATTATGTGTGTCGCAAATATTTATTTGATTTAGAATACATTATATATGAACACGATCATAAATACCTTAAAGATAGAAACCCAGCAAAATATAGAAACTTTAAGGCTGACACATCAGATATAGTAAATTACCACTTTTATAAAAATGCAAAAAAGGTGATATGTCAATCCAACTTTCATAAAGATATAATGAAAAAGAATTTAAATCTAGATAACATTATATCTGTTTCTGGAAATATTTGGTCTAAGAGCGTTTTGGATAAACTTAGAGTATTATCACAAAATGAAAAAAAAGATGCTTGCTCCATATTGCATTCGAATATATGGCACAAAAACACACATGGTGCAATTGAATATTGTAATAAGAAAAATTTAGAATATGATTTGATACAAAGTCAGGATTACGAAACTTTTTTAACTCTATTATCCACAAATGATAAATTTATCTTTTTACCTAAAACCCCTGAAACGTTGTCTAGAGTTGTGGTTGAAGCAAGAATGCTGGGATGCAAAGTCATAACAAATAGCTTGGTAGGAGCTTCGAAAGAGCCGTGGTTCCACCTTAAAGGATTAGAGCTTGTTGATTACATGGATAATAAAAGAGATGAAATTGTAACCATTATTGAAAATATAATTAATGACCCTTTCTCTCAAACAGAAAGACCGTTAATATCAGTTGTAGCTACATTCTATGAAGGTGAAAAATTTTTAGAAGGATTGTTACAAGATATAACCTCACAAACTATATTTGACAGATGTGAACTAATACTTGTTGATACTGCTTCACCTGGCAAAGAAAAAGAAATTGTTGATAAATATTTAGAAAAATATGATAATATATTATATTATCGATATGATGAGAGATATAATCCCACTGTTGGTACAAATATCGCACTACAAAAGGCTAATTCTAACTATGTTACAATTGCAAATATAGATGATAGAAGAGATATTACATTTTTAGAAGAAAGTTATAATTGTATCGAAAACAACAGTGAAGCAAAATTAGTGTATTCTGATTGTTACATAACGTCTAAACCAAATGAACAATTTCAAAAAAATAAGAACTATGAGGGACTTATGGAACACTCAGTTCCTTTGTTTTCTAAGGAAAATATGATAAAATGTCTCCCTGGTCCAATGCCCTTTTGGGACATAGAAATAAACGAAAAATGTGGTTTTTTTAGTGAAAAATATAAGTATGCAAATGATTGGGAAATGTGGCTACGAGCCGTTAATAATGGATTTGTATTTGTTAAAAATGAAAAACCACTGGGATTATACCTTTCTGGCGGAAGATCGCAGAGTGAGGATCCTGAACAAAGAGTAGAAGAGGCACAAATATTTTATAAGTATAGCAATGTATTTGGGCAAAATTTTTATAACTATAAACCATATTTTGATCAATTTATGAGGAACGAAAAATGAAAAACAGAAAATATCTCCCAACCTTATCAGAACTAATTGACAGATTATCTATTGCACAATTAAAAGAAGTTTTTATTACAGAACATAAACAAGAATATGGTAAAGAAATTTCTGATATTTTACATGATATAAATTTGACACTTAAAGAAGACGATGTTATATTAGATAGCGATAGTATAAGGGCGATTGTTGTCTTGGCTCAAATGAATTTACATATTTGGCATAATGAATCCAATTACAGAAAAGGAATTAAAGACGGTAATGACTTAGAACTTACTCACGGTTTAAATGGGATTAGAAATACCGCAAAGAATAAAATTCAAGAATTAGCAGGAGGCAGAAAAGATTATAAAATTGATTGTTTAGCAGCAGAGTTTAAAGATTGGGAAATTAGCTGGAGAGATGGTGACAGCGATTGACGTACAAGACATATTCACTGAAGATTATCGTATTAAAAATGTGCCTAAAGATTGTGTCGCTATCACCGCTTCTGCAATCCGATGTGAACGATGGTTAGATTTATTTGAACATTTTATATCCACAAATGAACATAATTTAATTTTTATATTTTGTGGTAATATAAAACCAGATTTTGAATTACCCGATAATTTTTTCTATGTTTTTTCTGAACAAAATCCAGCAACTTGTAATGAAATTTGTTTAAGACTGGCTCAAAGTATACCAGAGGTTAAATATATTATGACCATTGCAGACGATTGTTATTTTTCAGAAAATGTGGTTGATGTTTTGGTTTCTGAAATTTCAAAACATCAGGATGAACTTATTGAGATAGGAATTGGATTTTGGGGTGATGCTGTGGATAATTTACAAGAACCTCTACCTTTAAAATATCACAACCATGATGATGGAAGCTATGATTTGACAATATGTGGTATGCGTACTAAAACAACGTGTAAAAAAGTTGGTAGCATAGATAAGAGGTTTAAAGGTCAATATTGGGATGTTGATAGGACTTTGAGATTATTAGCATTGGGTGGAAAAATTAAATCTATTGAACATCTCAGGATTACCGAAATGGAGTCTTCACATGATGGAACTTCTACTGATAGTCATTTATTGGGTTGGAGATTCTATAATCATGACAGACCATTGTTGGACTCTTTATGGACTTTAGACCGACGTGGAGGCAAGTGTTCTGATTTTAGAATGGATTCGTTGCAAGAATATGAGGATGCAGAACTTTTAGGAGAGATTCAGATCAATGAATAAGACAGTTATAGTAGCTCCTGCAATCAAAACAAAGTTTTGGAAATCAGTATATAAAGATTTTTGTAGAAGTAAAGTACCTTTTCATATGGTGTTTGTTGGACATGTTAAACCAGATTTTACATTGCCGGATAATTTTACTCATATTTATTGCGAACTTAGCGCTGCCGAGTGCGCCGAAATAGCATATCGTTATGCTTATAAACACATAAACGATGCAAAATATATTATTAATATAGCTGATGACGTTCGATTTCCAGAATATTTTCTAGATAAGTTAATTGATTTTTATAATCAAAAGATAGAAGAACATAATAATGATTTCTTATTAGTAAGCCCAATGGCAAATGGTTATTATGATGAAGAAAATTTAATGGCATTTTATAATGGTGGACCTGTATTACTTGGAAACATGTTGACTACAATTGAAAATTCAAAAAAAATTGGAGGAATTGATAAAAGGTTTAAAGCCATTTATTGGGATTGTGATAGACACTTAAGGGCTCACATGACAGGGGCAAATGTTATTTTTGCAAGTGCTGATGAACTTCCGCCCGCTAAAGAAATAGAATATATTAATGCTGGAGGTTTGTGGAAAACATTTAGTAGCGTGGATATGGGTTTGCTTAAGGATTTGTGGGAGGTGACACCAGGGGGAGACAAAGAAATCTTTTGTTCTCACTTGGCAAATCATGGCGCTGGTCGTCCTACAAATATGTTAATTAAAAACAATTTAACTTTAACAAGAGGCAGTGATGTCGAAGAATATGATGAACTTTATTTAGGAAAATATTATGAGTAGAAAAATTTTAATTTGTGGAGCTACAGGTTTTATAGGCAGAAACTTAGTAGAGTATTTTAATAATTTAGATGAATATGAGGTATATGCTACAGGATTTAAAAGGGAACTTACAACTTTACCAACTGGAAGATTCTTTAAAGTCGATCTCACCAGCAAACAACAAGTAGAGAATTTGTTCACAAATAACCATTTTGATGTGGTTATACAGGCAGCGGCGAGTACATCTGGATCAAAAGATATATTGGAACGACCATATCTTCATGTAACTGATAATGCACTAATGAACGCATTAATACTGCAAGCTTGCTATGACTATAATGTTGGGCACTTTTTGTTTACAAGTTGTGGTGTAATGTACAACCCTGAGCGCTCCCCTGTAAAAGAAACAGATTTTCATATTGAAGAAGATATTTTTTCAAAATATTTCGGTGTGGGCTGGACAAAAGTATATGTCGAAAAATTATGTAAATTTTATTCTGGGCTCGGAAAAACTAAACACACGGTTATGAGGCTTAGTAACGCATATGGACCACATGATAAATATGATTTAGAAAAATCTCACTTTTTTGGTGCCACAATTACCAAAGTTTTACAAGCAAATGATGGTGATGAGTTGCTTGTATGGGGCGATGGCTCTACAGAGAGGGATTTACTGCATGTTGATGATGTTGTATCGTTTATACATAAGGCTATAAGTAACCAAGAAAAAAAATATGAACTTTACAATGCTGGTTATGGAAGTTCATTTTCTGTAAAACAAATTGTTGAGATGATTATTGAAGAATCTGGTAAAAATTTAAAAATTAAACATGACTTAACCAAGCCAAGTATCAATACAAAGCTGGCACTACTTTCTGATAAGGCTGAAAAAGAAATTGGATGGAAAGCAAATATTTCTATAAAAGAAGGTATAAAAAAAACAATAGAATGGTGGTATAATAATACAAACGGAGAACAGACATGAATTTATATATTCCCGAAAAGTTTAAAGATAAACAAATTAGGGATGTAACCATGACCGAGGAAGATTTAATTAATTTTGAACTCAAGGTTAAAGATGAATATGAAAAAGCCACAATCACTGGTCCAGTACATATGTCAAAAGGCAATGAAAAACAACTAATTGAAATATTCAAATTCATACACCCAGAAGATTGGGTATTTTCATCTTGGAGAAATCACTATCATGCTCTTCTGCATGGCGTACCAGAACAACATTTATGGGATTTGATTGTTGCTGGTAAAAGTATGAGCGTATTTTGTGAGGAACCTAAATTATATACCTCGTCAATTGTTGGAGGTGTTATACCTATCGCTCTCGGAGCCGCCAAAGCACTTAAAATGAAAAATAATGGTCGTAAAGTGTGGTTGTTTGTAGGTGATATGACTGCTGAAACGGGAGTATTTCATGAGGCATACAAATATTCCAGACGACACAACTTGCCTCTTGAATTTGTTATAGAAGATAATAATATGAGCACCAACACCCCAACCAGTGAAACTTGGAATGGTGTAAAAAGTCAGAATCATAAAGATGTTTTTTATTATTTTTATGAAAGAGAATATCCTCACCATGGCACTGGCCAGTGGATTTTATTTTAAGGAAAAAATATGAAATATGTAGACCATTTAATTAAATCGATGGAATATCTAGCAGAAGATGAAAGAACAATATTTATTGGGCAATCTGTAAAATACAGCGGAAATTCTATTTATAATACTTTAAAAACAATTCCAGATGAAAGAAAGATAGAGACACCTGTCTTTGAAGAAACACAAATGGGATTATCAATTGGTTTAGCGATGGAGGGTTACGTTCCTGTAACCTGTTATCCTAGATTTGATTTTCTGTTATTGGCAGTTAATCAACTGGTTAATCATTTAGATAAAATGAAAGAGATGACATGGGGTGTTTATGACCCCAGAGTAATTATTAGAACATCAATTGGGGCAAAAGTTCCACTAGATGGCGGCTTACAACATACACAAGATCACACAGAGGCGTTTAGACATTTATTGGATAATGTCAATGTTGTATTGCTTGAAAATAAGGAAGATATTTTTCCAGCTTATCAAGATGCACTTTTACGAGAAGATAATAAGTCCACCTTGATAGTGGAATTTGGAGAATACTATAATCAATAGGAGAAAAAAATGGCAGCAGACGATAGAAATAAAGTAACAATTTTAAAATTACGAAGACAAAAAAGACAAAAAATACCAACTGTTATGACTACGGCATATGACTACCCACAAGCAAGAATTGCTGACGGTGCTGGTGTTGATGCTATTTTGGTTGGAGACTCTTTAGGAATGACGACCCTTGGTCACAAAACAACAATTCCGGTAAGTATGGATCAGATGATTAGTTCTTGCGAAGCAGTTGCAAGAGGTGCAAACAAATCTTTTCTAATAGGAGATATGCCATATATGTCGTATCAAGTTTCAAATGAAGAAGCGGTTTATAACGCTGGTAGATTTGTTAGAGCGGGAATGGATTGTGTCAAGGTTGAGGGCGCTATGACTGATAGAATAAAAGCAATTGCAGACTCTGGGATTATGGTTATGAGCCACTTAGGTCTAACTCCACATACAAGAGCTAAACTTGGGGGATACCGCGTACAAGGCAAAACAGCCAGACAAGCTGAAATAATTTTAGAACAAGCACAAGCCCTACAAGAAGCAGGCTGTTCTTTTCTTCTTTTAGAAGGAATGCCCCGTGAATCAGCAGAAATGATTACTGAGGCTCTTAATATCCCTGTCTATGGTATTGGTGCAGGAGATAAAGTTGATGGACAACTGGTTATTTTCCACGATCTCATGGGATTGTTCTGGGAGTTTAAATCTAAATTTGTAAAAAGATATTGTGAAGCTGGACAAATAATGCAGTCAGCACTTAAACAATATGCAGACGAGGTTCGCAATGGGCACTTTCCTGCTGAAGAAAATTTTTATGCCATTAAAGAAGAGGAGCTAGAAAAGCTTCTCGGCGGTGGCAATTGGAAACATGACAAAGTGGTATATGAAACAGACCAGGGGTTTCCAACAAATCATAGTGTAACACCCAACACAGTAACAACGAAAAAATAATATGTTATTAGCAGAATATATAGTTGATTTTTTATATGATCTTGGGGTTAGAAAGATTTTTATGCTTTCTGGTACTGGATCTGTCAAATTGGACGACGCTTTTGCTAGAAAACAAGGTATGGAATATATCTGCGCCAGACATGAAGCCACCGCTGTTGTCATGGCAGAGGCAGTTGCAAAACTACAAAATAATATAGGAGTATCTGTCGTAACCACTGGTCCTGGCGGCACTAATGCTATTCCTGGGGTTATCGAGGCATGGGTAGATAGTGTGCCCGTATTGATCATATCAGGTCAAGTTAAAACAGAACAATACATTGATGATCGCGCTTTTGGCATTCAAGGGTTTAATATTGTTGATAATCTTAAAAAATTCACTAAATATTCAGCCTTTATCGATGATCCCAAAACAATAAAATATCACTTGGAAAAAGCTGTTCATGAAGCTTATTCTGGACGCCCTGGACCTGTATGGTTGGATATTCCAATGGATTTACAATCAGCAGAAATCGATTTGGACAATATGATTGGATTTGTCCCAGAAGATCCTGTGGAACAAAACACGGTTGAAAGTGAGAAAGCAGATGATTTAATTAAATTAATACAAAAATCCAACAAACCAGTAGTTGCTTTTGGTCGTGGCGTTAAAATTTCAAATTGTAAACAAGAGTTAATTGAATTTTTAAGAAAAACAAATATTCCATCGATATCTGCTAGAATGGCGAATGATATTTTAAACCATTCAGATCAGCACTATTTTGGTATGGGAGGTATTAGAGGCAGGCGATCAGCAGTCAATATTATGAAAGAGGCTGACCTACTAATAACTTTAGGAACCAGCAATTGTTATACATTTTTTGGTGATGATGAAATTTTGCAAAGCGATTGTAAAATAGCCGTTGTAAATATTGATGATAAGATTTTTGAACGAAACGATATTAATATAGACCTTGGCATCAGATCGGATTTAAAACACTTTTTGATAGACATTAATTCAAAAATTAAAGATATAGACTATCAACTGTGGTTAGATGAATGTCATAAAATAAAAAACAATAGCCCAATGGTTACTGAGGATTTGGCTCGCAATCCAATAAATTCTTATTATCTCGCTCGTATTTTGTCAGAAATTACTGATTCACGTCATATTTTTACTAATGATGCGGGAAGTTCAAATTATATTTCTTCTCAATCTTTGAACTTTAATAAAGGGCAGCGAGAGTTAACATCTGGTGCTTTTTATACCATGGGGTTAACCCTTCCACTAGCAATTGGTGCTGCCGTAGTCGAGCCCGAAAGTCAAATAATAGCTATAACAGGCGATGGTTCAATTGAGCTTAATATTCAAGAGCTACAAACAATTAATATCAATAATCTTAATATTAAAATTGTTGTAATAAATAATGGCGGATATGCATCAATTAGAGATTCACAAGATGCCATGTGCGGCGGAAGATATACAGATGATGAGCAAATTTTAAATTTTATGAAAATTGCTGATGCGTTTGGTTTGGACTTTGAAATTATACAAGACTTTAATGATATAAAACCAATAATGAACAAGGTTATGAGTAACAACCGACCAACGATTATAGAGGTAGTGTGTGATGATTCTCAATATATGATTCAACCTACAAAGGAATAACAAATTGAAAGATATAAATTTTCTCAAAACAAAGGCAACTGAAAATAGAATTAATGTATTAAAAACAGTAATGTCTACAAAAAAAGGGCACATAGGTGGCACCTATTCATGTATTGATATATTAACTGTTTTATATTATTGTATTATGAAATATGATATTAATAATCCCGATGATTCTTTCAGGGATCGACTAATAGTTGGTAAAGGTCACGCATGTTTGGGAATTTATAATATTTTAGCAGATTTGGGGTTCATAGACGCAAAGTTGTTACAAGATTACGGCTCAGATGGTAGTTATTTGGGTGCCCAGCTTGATATGAAAATACCAGGAGTCGAAACCAACACGGGCTCTCTTGGTCATGCTGCTGGTATTGGGGCTGGTCTTGCTTTGGCATCCAAGATAGATAAAAAAAATTTTAAAACATATGTCTTAGTTGGAGATGGTGAATGTGATGAGGGGTCTATTTGGGAGTCAGCAATGTTCATTGGTCAAAATCAGATTGAAAATCTTTTTATAATTGTCGATAGAAATAGACAATCAGTAACAGAGTACATTTCCGAGGAAGATGAGGTAGCATCATTAGAACAAAAATTTCAAGGATGTGGAATACAGACGGTTACAATAAATGGGCATGATTTTAAAGAGACATATGATGCATTGTCAAAAGATTATAAAGGACCAGTCGTTGTTATAGCTGACACAGTAAAGGGAAAAGGTGTATCATTTATGGAATCTGGAATTAAATGGCATCATTCAATCCCAGTGGAACAACAATATCAAATTGCCTTAGAAGAGCTACAAAAGGTATTACAAACATGAGTAAAGATATAAGAGATTCATTTTTTGATCAAATTTATGAAATGGCACGAAAAGATAAAAATATAATTTTTATATCAGCCGATGCCGATGCTTTTAGCTTAAGACAGTTTAGAGAAAATTTACCAGAGCAGTTTATTAATGTAGGCGTAGCTGAACAAAATATGGCTTTGGTTGCAACCGGACTAGCGCTGGAAGGCAAAAGGGTGTTTATTTACTCAATTACATCTTTTATTGCTATGCGTTGTTTTGAACAACTTAAAGTCAATATTTGTAGCATGGATCTTCCCATAGCTATCGTCGGACTTGGCAGTGGCTATTCTTTTTCTTATGATGGACCCACACATCACGCCACTCAAGATATTGCTATCATGAGAACTTTACCAGAAGTTACAATTTTGAACCCGTGTGACGAAGCAACGGCTAAACATGCTGCGACTCATTGTTGTTTGACAAATCATCCAACATATGTTAGAATTGATAAAGGATCACATGAAAGTTTATATGATAATGCTGATTGTGATATTGGAATAAAAGAACTTTCAAAAAGTTCTAAAATTAAAATTATTAGCACTGGATATATGACCCACAAGATGAATGAATTGGTGCGAGAAATTAATTCTGATGTGGATGTAATTGATTTATATAAAATAAAACCATTAAACACACAATTGTTAAAAAATATTTTAACAGATTCAGAGTTGGTTATAACAGTCGAAGAAAATACTTCAATTGGTGGCATTGGTTCAATAATGTGTGAAATTTTGGTTGATAATGAAATCACCACAAAACTAAAAAGAGTCAGTCTTGAAGATAAACAAGAATTTTGTTTTGGGTCTAGAGACTGGTTGATAGAAAATGGTGGAATAAAAAAAGAAAATATTGTGGATATAATAAGGAACTTTCATAATGGATAAAATTTTAACTTTAGATACATTAGCTCAATCTTTCGGCACTACAGTCGATGATATAACTGATGAATGTCATGATCTGTTACAGAATATGGATAGTCGATATCATCTTGTTTCTGGAATAGAAAGAGAAAAATTGATTGCCGATATTTTACACAGAATTGACGATGATAGACAGATCATCGGTGCTCCTGAGCGAACCGATAAGTGGTTTAAGGGGTGGAAAGAAAATTTAGACGATTTAAGAAATAGTGATTATGATTTAGACTCGTTAATGCCTAAATTTATACGCAAAAATCAGCCTATTAGATTTATGGGAGATTACATAATTCCAAGTGAATCACACTTTGAACATGTTTATTTTAACATTTTTAGAGCTTGGTTATTTGAAAAATATTTCTCTAAATATGATACAATTTATGATGTTGGGTGTGGATCTTCATACAACTTGATTGAACTATGCAGACGATTTCCAGACAAAAAAGTTTATGGATTTGATTTTGTACAATCCTCAGTAGACATTGTTAATGATTTATCAAAACATCACGGCTTCAATACAGAGGGTCGTTTGTTTAATATGATTGAACCAGATTTTGATGTGCAGCTAAATGATAATAGTGTATTTTTTACATCTGGCGCAATTGAACAGATAGCAAGCAAGTTTGATAACTTAATAGACTTTTTATTGAAAAAGAAGCCAGATTTAGTTGTACATGTTGAACCAACCTATGAGGTGTATGATCAAAGTTTGTTATTTGATTATCTCGCTGCAAAATTTCATCGAAAACGTGGGTATACAATGGGATACTTACCTGCTCTTCAAAAATTAGAGGCTGAAGGTAAAATTGAAATTATTAAGATAAAAAGATTAAACTTTGGAAGCTTGTTTATGGAGGGCTTTACAAACATAATCTGGAGACCATTGTAATGCTTTTGGGGCTTGAGGGTAAAAATGCAATTATCACTGGAGGAAGTCACGGAATAGGACTGGCGACAGCAAAACTGCTTGCATCTGAAGGGTGCAATGTTGCACTTTTATCTAGAGATTTAAAAAAATTACAGAAAGCCAAACAACAAATATCTGAGTTTAATGTAGATTGTTTAATTTTTCAAGTTGATGTTTTAAACAAAAAACAAATAGAAAATAGTTTTGAAGAAATTGGCAAACATTGGAAACAAGTTCATATATTAATTAATAATGTCGGCGGAGGCGGCCGCTGGGGCATTGATGATTTTGTCAAAAACTCAGATACTGTTTGGCAAGAAGTTTATGATAAAAATTTGACAGCGGCTCTTCGCTATACTAGATTTGCTGTTCCCTACATGAAAAAACAACAATGGGGAAGAGTTGTGACTGTGACATCGACACTTGGTAGACAAGCCGGTGGAAGAGCTTGGTTTAATGTAGCTAAGACAGCTCAAACATGTTTGATGAAAAACTTGTCATTAAATAAAGATCTGGTTAGGCATGGTATTACATTTAATAGTGTTTCTCCTGGTTGTATCATGATACCTAACACTGGATGGGAAGATGAAAAGCAAAAGAATCCTGAAGAGTTTAAAAATATGCTTTATGATAAGTTTCCTTTGGGAAGAATGGGAAAGCCTGAAGAGGTGGCATATGCCATCGTTATGTTATGTTCTGAATCTGCGTCCTTAATTAATGGTGCTGCTGTAGCTGTTGATGGGGGAGAGAGTTATGCATTTTGATAATTTAGAGATTAATAACATAATTGAAAGGTTTAAAAAAATTAAATTATCATCTTTACCGCAAAATGAAGATTCCTTAAAACTTTGGAAAGCATATACAACAATATGTAAAAAAACACACATCCCTTCTGAAGAAATATTATCAGAAAGCCATAAAGAAAAGGCACGACAATTAATACAAAATGCACATATAGTGACAACAAGTAAAAACTGTTCTTTAGAGAAAAAATACTTATTACCTCTTTTTGAACAAATTGAACATGAGTGGCATAACCCATCGCCAACACTTATAAGATCAAAAATAGAAAATACCACAGTGAATAGTGGAGCAAAAATAATGAGAAATTTAATGTTTTGTGCTCACACATCGCAACTACACCTACATAATATAAAACAATTTTTAATAGAATCAGGCATAAAAAATATTGTAGAACACTATTATTCTAGTAATTGTGGTATAACAAATGTTAGACTTTGCAGATTTAGTCATAACCCAGCCGAAGTTAATACACATATTGATGAGGAATTTGATTTGGACTCAGAGGGAAACCTTGCTTACAATATTAACATGCATACGGACTCTGGCTTGCCTCGCGAAGTGATAAAAGTATTTATATACAAGAGTGCGAATAAAAAAAATATAATTTTAAATAAAAGTCATGGCTTAACAGAGCTTAATCATAGAGGGCAGTGGATTAGCGCTGTAGGAAAAGAAATAACCTGTATGGTGTTTAATTCTAATTGGTTGCAACACAGAGCCACAAGACCCTCTAAAGAGCATGACAGAGATTCTATAGAAATAACCATATTGCCTAGAATAGAGAATGATTTCCCAATTATACAAGCGGGCAATATGGCAGGGATGTGTAAAAATCCCTTTATGTCTTGGGAAAAATAAAAATGGAGTTAAAATGAAAAATGTTTTGAATGGTTCAAAGGTGTTGGTTACTGGCGGCACAGGTATGATTGGTAGGTATTTAGTTGATAAGTTATTAGATAAAGGTTGTGAAGTTACAGTTGTTTCCTTAGACTCGCCTGATGGTTTGCCAAACAATGTCAACTTTATGAAATTAGATTTAACGGTTTTAGATAATTGTATTAAAGCGTGTAAGGGACAAGATTATGTATTCAATCTGATAGGTATCAAAGGATCCCCAAAAATGTCCAGAGAGCGCCCAGCAAGTTTTATGGTCCCTATGTTAATGTTTAACACAGCTATGATGGAAGCTGCAATGAGATGCGGTGTTAAGTGGTATTTATATACAAGTTCTGTCGGAGTTTATCATCCAGCAGAAGTGTTCAAGGAAGATGATGTGTGGAACACCTTCCCATCAGACAATGATAAGCACCCTGGTTGGGCAAAAAGAATAGGAGAGCTTCAAGCTGATGCATATAAAATACAATATGGAAAAGATAATATTTCAATTGTAAGACCTGCCAATGTTTATGGAAAATGGGACAATTTTGATCCAGAAAACGCTATGGTTATTCCATCACTAATTAATAGAATTGTCTCTGGAGAATCACCACTTGTTTGCTGGGGCGATGGCACTCCGATCAGGGATTTTATATATGCAGGTGATTGTGCAGATGGCATGATTCACATGGTAGAGAATGGAGTGACAGACCCAGTTAATTTAGGTAGCGGTGACGGTGTATCAATAAAAGATGTTGCAGAATCTATTAGAAACTGTTATAATAAAGATATAAAGATTGAATGGGACACTAGTAAACCAAAGGGCGATGCACGTCGTCTTATGGACACTACTCGCGCTCAATCACACGGATTTAAATGTTCAACGAGTTTACAGGATGGAATTCAAGAAACGTTAGAGTGGTTTTTGAGTAATCAAGAATTATACAAAAAAAGAAACAACTATTTTACTCGGGAAGGCTGATGCAGGTTACAGATACTAAATTACATGGTGTTAAATTAATTATACCCGATAGGTTTGAAGACCATCGTGGCTCATATATGGAAATTTATGATTCTAAAAAATTTGTAACAATAACGGATGAAGTTTTTGTACAAGATGATGTATCTATTTCAAATAGAGGTGTTTTGAGGGGGCTACATGGTGATCGACAAACTACAAAAATTGTAACAGTTCTTAATGGATCTGGATATGCTGTTATAGCAGACAATCGTCCTTCTTCACCCACATATAAACAGTGGCAATCTTTTACACTAAGTAAACAGAATAGACACATGTTATTACTTCCAGCAGGTATTGGTAATTCAATTCTTGCTTTAGAAGATAACATGATATATTATTATAAACAAAATACGCACTTTGTTGATGGACAACAATTTACTATCAAATGGGATGACCCTGAGTGGAATTTTTGGTGGCCAATTAAAAACCCCATCTTATCCATGAGAGATGAAAGAGGGGATTATGTCGAATAAAAAATGTTTAATTACTGGCTTTACTGGAATGGTCGGCTCTCATTTAGCTGACTTTTTACTTGAGGAAACAGATTGGGATATCTACGGATTGTTAAGGTGGAATGATAAAACAGATAATATTGAGCATTTAATGTCCAAAATTAACAACAAAGAAAGAGTCTTTTTGGAATATGGTGACATTAATGATTTAAGTTCCATGTTACATGTTTTTGAAAAAGTGAATCCTGATTATGTTTTTCACCTTGCAGCACAAAGTTATCCAAAAACAAGTTTTGATTCTCCTTTAGAGACATTAGAAACAAATATATTGGGAACAGCCAAAGTTTTAGATTCAATTAAAAAATTAAAACAAAATCCAATTGTACATGTTTGTGCATCATCAGAAGTATTCGGGCGCGTGCCTAAAGAGTTTTTACCGATCCATGAAGATGTAACCTTTCACCCTGCCTCTCCATACGCTATTTCAAAAGTAGGCACTGATTTGGTGGGTCGATTTTATGCTGAAGCGTATGGAATAACGGTAATGACAACAAGGATGTTTACGCACACTGGTCCAAGACGAGGCGACGTATTCGCAGAATCTACGTTCGCAAAACAGATTGCAATGATAGAGGCTGGTCTACAAGAACCGATTATCAAGGTTGGAAATTTAGACTCATTGAGAACTTGGTCAGATGTCCGCGATGCTGTAAGGGCATATTATATGCTTGTTACTGTAAATCCAGTCCCTGGAGAATATTATAATATTGGAGGAACATTCTCCTGCTCAGTTAGGGATATGTTAACACACTTATTGTCCCTATCTACTCGCAAAGACATTAGTATTGAAACAGATCCAGATAGACTTAGACCGATAGATGCTGACTTACAAGTGCCGGATACTTTAAAATTTAAAAACCACACTGGATGGGAGCCACGAATTAGTTTTGAAACAACAATGCAAGATCTATTAGATTACTGGCGACTACAAGTGGGTAGCGGTAAAAACTTTTTAATTAGATAAATTTATTATGATTTTAGTTATTGGAGAAAGTTGTTTAGATGTATTTCACTATGGGGAGTGCCTTAGACTATGCCCAGAAGCACCTGTGCCTGTTTTTAAATCAATTAGAACAAGCGAAAACGGTGGCATGGCTATGAATGTTTATCAAAATGTACTACAAATGGGTTCCCCCGCAGAAATTATAACAAACAATAATTGGAAATTTATTAAAAAAACTAGATTTGTTGAAGAAAAATCAAACCACATGTTTATGAGACTTGATGAAAATGAAAATAACTATGGACATTTAAATATCGACAATTTAAATTTAGAAAAATATAGTGCTATAATTGTTTCTGATTATAACAAGGGATTTTTATCTACTAACAATTTAAAAAAAATATCTACTAGCCATCCATTAACTTTTCTTGATACTAAAAAAATATTAGGCGATTGGAGCAAAGAATTTACATATATTAAGATTAATGGACCAGAATTTGAAAGAACAAAACACACTATAAATAAAGATTTATACAAAAAATTAATTATAACTCAAGGACCAAAGGGTTCGACCCATATGGGTAAAAGATATCCCGTGCCAATGGTTGAGGTTAAGGATGTATCTGGAGCAGGAGACACCTTTATATCAGCCCTGTGCTGTCGATATCTTAAATCACACAACATTCAAGAATCAATATTATTTGCAAATGAATGTGCCACAACTGTGGTACAAAAACGAGGCGTATCTACAATATGACAAAAACTAAACTATATATCTATCCACATGCAAAACCACACGAACATGATACAAATTCGGCTGGCATGAGTGATCATTTGCAAAATACAGTTCCTTTAAGCGAAAAGGGTATACGTGAACATTGTATTGTTACTTCGCCCGATGCAGCCGATTATTTTTATATGGGGCAGTTTGCACAAGACACTGGAGAAATTTTAAAAATAGGACCAGATAGTTTTAAACACTTTAAGGGAAATGAAAACAGACATATTTTAGATATTGATGGCGAAGGTGGTTTTGAGGCTTCAAACCGCCCACGTATTCCTGATTGGCTGCGCGAAAGCATAATTACAGCAAATGGAACATTAAAAAAAGATCAAGATATAGAAAATTTGTTTACTAGACCAACTTTTTCCCATTTGTTAATAGATATAGTTAATAACAAAAACGAAACTTTTCAATTTCCAGAAGAAAAAAGTTTTGGATTTCGTGGAATGGTAAACTGCACCACAAGAGCGCTTATGCTGTATACGTTGCACAATATGCCAGATGTTAAAAAAGAATTGAAAATTAATACTCATTGGCAAGGTTTATCAGACATTGGCTCTAATACACAAAAGGAATTTGTAGAACATATGTTACGAAATTCGCTTTCATTGTGCCCTCGTGGCTCGGGTATTGACAGTGTAAGATTTTTGGAATCTTGTTATTTCAATAGAGTACCAATTGTAATATCTGATCATGATTACTTTTTGTTTGGTGAAGATCTTCATGATACTTCTTTTTGTTATCGCATTTTTAAAGGCGACATGAAGCCTTCTGATTTACACGAGCAGTTAACGCAAATATACAATACACCAATTGAAGAACTAAAAAGGCGAGCAAAATCAGCAAAAATATATTTTGACCAAGTGGTTAGAAGGTATTTTGAAGATCCAACATTATATTTCTTAAATTGGATAGAGACAAAAAATGAAAGAAAGTGATATCTTTAATCCCAAAGCAAAGATTTTGGCAAATGCTGATCGTGTAATTGAGCACATTGAAACAGGATATACAAGTCCAGTGCTTATAGAGGTTGATCCAAGCAATGCCTGCAATCATGCATGCAGCTTTTGTTTATCAGCATATATTCATTTTGATAAATATAAAGGCACAGAAGCATTTTCAAGAGCATTGATGTCGAGAGATGTTTTAATGGATTTGTGTAAAGATTTTGTTGATATGGGGGTCAGGGCGGTAAACTGGACAGGCGGCGGAGAACCCACTCTTAATAGGCACTTAAAAGAAGCCATTGAATATTGTGGAAAACATGGTATCAAAATGGGAATGTTTACCAATGGCACGCTTTTTGACAAATGGGATATGTTTGATACTTTAGTTAATAATATGACTTGGGTCAGAATATCTGTTGATGCTGGTACTAAAGAGACATATAATGGAGTGCGAAGAGCCAAGGGTAGGCAAGATTGGGATAAGATGGTATCTAATTTATCACAACTTATTGAAACTAATCAACGCTCAGGCAACAAAATTGACATAGGAGTTGGTTATGTAATATCTCCAGACACCTACAGTGAGATAGTTGA
>CEPE01124679.1_pt1 | contig 19106 bp, 12 predicted proteins | sample 530531 | NCBI WGS metagenome assembly CEPE01 (sample SAMEA2620273, study PRJEB7988) | marine metagenome | biome: marine biome (ENVO:00000447); feature: deep chlorophyll maximum layer (ENVO:xxxxxxxx); material: "saline water (ENVO:00002010), including plankton (ENVO:xxxxxxxx)" | depth 80 m
GATGAAAAAGGAACTTTAGAACCCGCAGTAAATAAATTTGAAGAAAAGCTTGGGATAAGAACTGAATTACCACCAGATACAACAGAGTTTGAAATAGATGTCGAAAGCTATTAGTGAAGATGCACAGATTCACATTAGTGTTGCTTTTCTTATCAAAGCTATGGTGGCAGTTGCGGTTGTTACTGGAAGTTGGTATCAAGCACAAATGAAATTTGCAGAACAAGATAGGCGATTAAAAGATCTTGAAGAAAAAGTTACAGTTTTAAATGCATCTGTTGAAGGAATGGAAACTCAACATATTCAAAAACTGGAAGAAGAAAATAGAACTTTAATGCAAAGATTGGGATTAAAACGAAAATGATTATAAGAAGAAGCAGTGAGGGGTATAATGTTATTTTATATAGAAATACTACCCCAGGAGCGACAAGAACTAGAACTTATAGTAATAGTACAGTAGAAGAAATAACTTATCCTACTAGTTATAAATATTTTATTGCAATTGATAACGAAGTAAAGAAAAGAACAAACAACTGGGAAACTGCAGAAAATTTTTATATTGACGAATGTGAAAAGAAAGGGTATACTTCTCATGGTAGAGCTATTATAGGCGCACATATTATGTTAGGATCTATTATTACTCTAGAGTCTGAATTTCCAACTTCAAGCAATACTAAGACTCAAATACAAGAATTTATGAATTTAAGAAATATTAAATACAATTCTAGCGACACTAAAGCAGAGTTACTTGCTATTGTTGATATTGTAAACCCATGGAAGGCTACTTAATATGATGGAAACATATGCAGAATACGGAGCTATTGGAGTTATAGTAGCTTTATTTATAATGATGATAGTAAATTTAATGAAGAGTCAAAAAACTCAAAATGAAGATTTAGACGATATAAGAGTACATATGGGAAAAATGGAGTCTACAGTAGACAATGTTGAAAGTATAGTTTTAAAAATGCTTGATAGGTGGAATAAATCTGATGATATTAGTCAAAGACACAGAGAAGATATAGTTAGAGAATTAAATGATGTTACAGATGATCTTGCTTATCTTAAAGGAAGAATAAACGGTAAATCAAGATGAATGTTAACGACTACAGAACAGAAACAACTGCAAAACTAGTTAAATTAGATGAAAGACAAGTCAGTATTTTTAAATCATTGCAAAGAATTGAAAAGCATTTAGAAAAACTAAATGGGCAGACTGAAAAAAATAGTCATGCTATCATCATGTTTAAAACATGGGGATCTGCAGCTATTTTTGTTGTGCCTGTAATAATAACAATAATCATGAGGTTAATATGAACGTAGCAAAGTTAATTGCCGATCAAATGTTTAATGACGGCACTAAAGAGAAAATTGTTGACGGATTAAACAAAAGCATTAATATTCCTATTATTAATGAAGAAACTGAAGAAAAAATCCTAACTGCTATTTATGAAGTAGTGGAGGACGTAATGAAAGAAGTTTTAGGAGCAAAGTAATGCGAACTACTTTTGGAGAAATCATACAAGAAGTTTTACGCCATGAAGGTGGTTATGTAAATGATTCTGTTGATAAAGGCGGAGAAACAAAGTATGGTATATCAAAAAGAGCGCATAGCGATGTAGATATTAAAAACCTAACAGTTGAAGAAGCGTGTGCTATTTATAGAGAGCATTACTGGACTCCTTCAAAAGCTGAAAAACTACCAGAAGAATTAAGAGAAGCTTATTTTTTGTTTGTAGTTAATGCTGGTCAAGGAACTGCGGTAAAGGTCTTACAAAGAGCATGTAATGGTAAAAATGGTAAGAACGAAGAAATTGCAGTAGATGGTAGGATAGGAAGAATGACCATTAGAGCTTCACAAAAACTAGAAAAAGATCGTTTTATATCATATATAATATTGCATTATGCAAAAATAGTATACAGAAATTCTTCTCAAGAGCGTTTCTGGTACGGTTGGTATAGAAGGGCCTTGGGACTATAATATGAGAAAAAAAGATAAGGGTGTAGTAAAACGATTTATTGTAACTCCAGATAAGCACTTTCCCTTACACAGTCAACCTGCTATTGATTGCTTAATTAAAGCTATTCACATAGTAAAGCCTTCAGGTTATATAGATCTTGGAGATGTTGGCGAATGGGAATCTGCCTCTCACTGGCAATGGAGAAAAAAGAAACGTCCTCCATTGGAGTATCAATTACCTTATGTTGAAAAAGAAATTGAAGCCGTTAATGCTGGTATGGATATGATAGATGAAGCATTAGACAAAGTCAATTGCAAAGAAAAACATATGACAGAAGGTAATCACGATGATTGGTTGAATAGATTTGTTGATGAGCATCCTTATCTTAAGGGTATGAGGTTTGCTAATGCAGTTAATCTTAAAGAACGTGGCTATAAATTTCATCCTATTGGCAAATTATTAAAAATAGGAAAATTAAATTTTTATCACGGACATCATTATGCTGGCATACAGCACACAAGAAATCATTTGTTAAGAATGGGTGCAAATATTATGTATGGACATCATCATGATATACAGCAATCTTCTGTAACTCATGTAGATGGACCCAAAAGTGCTTGGTCTATAGGTTGTTTAAAAGATATGGAAGCAGGAGCTAACCCCTGGTTAAACCATAGAGGTCATAATTGGGCTCATGCTTTTGCTGTAGTAGATTTCTTTACCAATGGCAGATTTACTGTTCATGTAGTACAAATTGTAGACGGTGAAACAGCTTTATGGGGAGAGGTTATAAAAGCATAATGGTTACTAGTAATAAAATAGGCAAACCTTGGGAAAAAAGAAGTCCCGATACTCGTAGAAAAATGGATACAGATAAAAAATCAAAAAAATCAAAAGGTAAAAAATGACTGTTGAGAAACATTGCCCTCATTGCAGGGAAAAAACTGAACATGACAAAGATGGCCTTTGTATCCAATGTATTAAAAGAAATCAGTGGGTAAGTGGCGCTATGTCTTGGTTTGGAGACTGGTTAGATCCACACACCACAGGAAGTAAAGATGGCAAAAGAGATATACGAAATAACTAAGTTTGTCACTGGTACTGTATCCAATATTGCAGATAGAGATATACCAGATGATGCAGCTTCTTATTCTAAAAACCTAGATCCAACTTCAGTATCGGGACAATTACAAGCTATTAAAGCAGACGTTATTGTTCAAGATGGTAGTAGTGGGGCATTAGGGAAAGGAACTAATCATGCGTTCATCAATAACGGAGGCAATCGAGATCTTGTGTGGTATGATCCTGATAACAACCATATTAAGTATGTCACTGATTTATATGGCAGCAAAGGCGATGTTACTATTGCTACAGGGGGCAGTAGTATTACTTCAGGAGATGACGTCACGTTTGAACAAAATAATAGAGAAATACATATAGGAACTGGAAATGGATCTTCTCATAAACCTAAATGGGCTGGATATATACCTCATGGACAATTTACTGGCTCAGCCCCCTCAGGGATACAAGTAGAAGACGCTAATTTACTTAGCCCAGGAAGATTCCCTGCGATGTTTTCTGTATGTGAAGATGAAAATTATATTTACGGAGTAGAGTATCAAGGTCAATATATTTATAAATTTCAAAAATCAGACTATAGTTTACTTGAGATCAGTAAAACAAGATTTGTAAAATTACAAGTTGTTGCATTAGCGGGGGATGTAGCAAATTATGGAAAAACGTATTCTGGAAATCATTTATGGGTATATGATTCTGGACATAGTACTTATGGTACTATATATAAAGTAGATAGGGCTACTCTATCAATTGTTCAAGAAAATCAACTTACTGCTGCAATATGTGGCGGAGTCAATTATGTGACTAGTATGGTTGAATCAACTAATATGTTATGGGCAGCTTCACATCCTACTGATGGTGGTTATATAACAGCAAATTCAGTATTTAGAGTAGCAACTCCTACATCTACTACAAGTATTACCTTTACTAATGCAAGTCCTTGGGCAGCAAGTGCTGGTACTGGAGAGAGTAGTCTTGATGGTGATTATTTTAGTAGTGATCTTAACTCAGATGCTACAGCCCCCACAACCGCTAGATTTTACACTGTTAGAAATTCATTATGCTTATCTGCTGCGAATACTGCAGAAGTATGCTGGTTTACTAGAATAACAAATGCTACTGGAGCAGCTGTTTATATGGCTTATTATCAAACTGGTGGAGTTAATCATGCATATCCATTAGGGCAATGTGCTTGGATAATAAAAGAAAGCTATACTCAAGTAAGTCAACCAGCAGATAATAATACTGTTACTAAAGCTTATCCAGTAACATTTGAAGTAGGAGTATCAAATTCATTAGTATCAACTGATGTTATAATGGATACTTTGCAACAAAAAGCTGCAAATGGATTTATTGCAAAATTATTTATATCGCATCATCCTACTGGTAATACTGATAATATGAAAATTAGCCAATATCCTTTAATTACTCAACATAGTAGTTACAATGGCATATTTAGCAGTACAAGCGCAGGTCAAACAAATCGAATTGATGCAGATCATGTGCAATACGTTCCAACTGAAGGAGCTGTAGTTCAAAGTTTACTTACTGGACAAAATACCAATGGGTCTTCTCAAGCTGTAGCTGGGTATAAATTAAATATTTTTGGTGGATCTAGTTATGGAGCTTGGGCTATTGTTGATGGTGATTTAAGTAGTAATTCTGGATACAAATTAAGAAGTACTTTAGAAATGTCAATCGCTACAAGTGGAACTAACACTGAATGGAATAATTCTTATACATATTTTTATGCTTGTAGTTTTGTTTACGATGGATATCAAGAAAGTCCATTGTCTTCTGCTGTTATAGATAGTTCTAATCAAACAAAAAACAGATCTATTACTTTAAAAATATTTAATCTTGCAGATTCTAGTAGTTCATTGGCTATAAGCAAAAGAATTACTCACATTAATCTTTACAGATCAGAAGCGGTAACTGCTAATGCTACTTTTCCTACTGGATTTTATAGATTGGTAAAGAGTCAAAAATTAGATTCAAGCTTTGCTGCTAAATCAAGTGCTCAGTGGGGAAATTATAAAGAAGTTGTAATTACAGATGATAAAGTAGAAGGTGCTTCTTATGAAGCATATGCTGGTTTACCAGAAACAATTGATAGAACATTGCCTCATTATGCGTTATCAACACAGTTAAATAATGAAATGATTATCGGTAAATGTTATCATCCAGATATTGAGAATAGTGAAAACTATTTATTTAAATCCCTGCCTTACAAATATGATACTTTTGACTGGACATCAGATTTGCTTAGATTGCCTATTGTGCCTACAGCCTTAGCTTCTTTTCAAGGCAAAGTATATGCATTTAGCGAAAACGATATTTATATAATTAATACACAAGGTATGTATATAGAAGATATATTGGAAGGTATGGGGTGCTTAAATAAGCATTGTGTAAAAGTTACTGATTATGGAATGTGTTTTGCTGATATAAATAATATTTATTTGCATGATGGTAGACAAGCATCACCTATAGGTCAAACTATTTTAAACGAAAAAGCTGAACAAACAGGTTGGTTGTTTAAGAATACTTCTACGGACCCATTAGTGTTTTTTGAAGGATCTACTAAATCTTTTGTAATTTATTTTCAAAAACAAGCAGGTAATGGCTCTGCTGATCATTTAGCGTGGGCTTATAATGTTTTAAGAAGAAGATGGGATCTATGGTATGGCCCTACTGCAGGAGCAGTGGGTGGTATAGTTGGAAAAAATGGAGAAATGTTAATAAATGACGGAACTAATTTAAGACATATGAAAGGTGATAGTAATTACGCCAATTGGGAGTTTAGAACTAAAAATATAACATTAGGTGCAAGCACTCAAGAAAAAATGTTTTATAAAATAAGAACCGTAGGCGATACTGGATGTGAAATAGCTTATAGTGTAGATGGTGGAGCATATACAAGTGATGTAACTAGTACTAATTCTGTAGATATAAGCGCAGCTAATAAAAAGAAAAAAGCTTTAAAAATAAGATTAAAAGGGACTGGCTCAGAAATTATTGATTCTGTTGGCGTGGTCTATAGAAGATTAAAAGTAAAATAAGGACAATATTATGAGTTGGTTAAGCGAATTTTTAGGTACTAACCCTATTAGACATGATTTTAATTACGATGTCTCAACTGCTGATTACAATACAAATACTGGTCTGCTTAGTTCAATAAACAATATTAATCAAACTGGTGGTCGATTATCTAATATGGGTAATCAATTATTTACTAGAGGGCAAGGATTGCTTTCTGGTCAAGATCCTATGTTATTACAACAAAGAAATTGGCTATCTAGAGGTTTGCAAGATGTTGGAGCTCAGCAAGGTTTAGCATTAAATCGTAATTTAGCTATGAGGGGAATTGGATCTGGCGGTATTAGAAGTATTATAGGAGCATCTAGAGATAGGGGCTTAGGTGAAGAATATCAAAAAGGACTGTTATCAATTGGAAGAATGGGGCTTGATTTTGGTACAAGATTATCTGGATTAGGTACACAAGCAGTTGGTCAAGCAGGTGGTTTATATGGCACAGCAGGACAGTTAGGAGCTGGAATAGATTCTAGAACATTACAAGCTAATATGTTTAACGCTGGTCAAACAAACCAAAGAAATCAATTTGCAAGCAATATGGCTTATCAACAAGCAGTTGGCAATAGAGCTCAAAAAGCTTCATTTGCTAATTCTTTAATTGGATTGGTTGGCGGATTAGCAGGTAACTATCTTGGTGGTCAGATGATGGGTAATATACTAGGTAGAACAGGCGCAGGAGCAGGTACAGGAAATGTTCCAGGTACAACGGCTTCGGCTGGTTTTAATATGCCAGGATTACCAAGCTTATTTAGCGGTTCAGGTGGTTTTACTGGAGCATATAACAGGGCTAATCAAGGAGTTCCAGGTATAGCGTATAATAATCCACCACCTATAAATATGCCTTTCTTTATGCAACAATATCCATACCCAGGGCAAGGAGGTACAGACTAATGGCTTATAATTTTGGAGAAGTAATACTAGACAGTATTGACAAAGGTAAAAAAACAGCTATGGCTGCCTCAGAGTTACAAATGAGGAAAGAGCAAGCTATAAAAGATGATCAACATAAGGCTAAAGTATTAGCTGAAGCTATTGAGAGTAGAAAACAAACTAATGAGATACAAAAAGCTGTTAATCAAATGAAAGAAGATCAATTAGTAGCTAATCTTACTGGTATGTATCAAGGTCAACCTACATGGGCTAGGCAAATTCATGAAGAAGGTAAAACGATAGATATGTCTATATTTAAACCTTGGCTTACTTCTGCACAGCAAGATAGTTTAAAAGAAGCTGGAGTAGATTTAACAAAAGTAGATTCAAGATATTCTGGTCTTTTAGGACCTATTATAGGATCTCAACTGCAAACTAAAAAAGAAGCTAGACAAGTAGAAAGCGCTTTATTGCCACCTGCACCTTGGAAAAACCCAGAAGGCACCGATAAAGATTGGGGATTAGGAATTGATCAAGGAGAAATTCGCGATGAAGCTAGAACGTACTTAGATAGAGCAAAAGCAGATGCTGCTATATGGAAATCTGTAAGAAAAAATAATCCTAAAAGCAGTGGTTATCAGGCATATATAAGAGAATTAAGAAGTTTAAAAGCAGATCTTGATAGCAAAGATTATTTTAAACATAGTGGTAGTTTTAAAAACTGGCCTGCTAATGTAGACGCTAGAAACATGAGTAAAGAAATTACTGATTTAATTTTATTCCTTGAAGGATAACCCTACATGCCATTAGACCCTCGTTTGTATCAAAATCGTGGAACTTTTACATCTGATCCATACGCACGACATATTCAAACATATCAAAGACAACCTTGGCTATTTTCTGAAGATCAAGTAGATGAATTAGAAGAGTATGCTAAAGCTAATGATATTGAATTTCAACGTCAAATTGACCCATCTGGTTCAGGCTTAATTGGAGTTGCTAATCAGCTAACTTCTGGAATCGTAGAAGGTTTTACTACTTTAGGCTGGGCAGATGAGCCTGAAACTACTGCTGAATCTATTGCTTATAGAGTTGGACACTTAATTGGTTTTGCTCCTGATATTATAGCAGGTGTAGTGTCTGGTGGTGCTACAGCAGGTGCTAGTTTAGCTAAAATGGCGGGCAAAAAAGGGGTAAAAAAGGCAGCTCAGGATAGATTTAGTACTAAGTTAGCCCAAGGTATGCAAAAGGCCGTAAAAGGCGAATTTGGGATCCAAGCTGCTGCTACTCAAAGAGCAAGTGACTTTTTTGGAAGAGAATTTACAAGAGGTCCATTAGCTTTAAGATCTGTTCCTATGCGTGTAGCTGATTGGGCCACTGGAGCTGGTGGAAGAATGATGGCTGATGCTGGATGGGATGCAGCTAAATTCTTACAAGAAGGTCATTGGGGGCGTTCTATTATAAAACAAGCAGGGCATTTAGGTATAGCTTCTGGAGTATCTGCTTGGCAAGAAGGTCCTGAAGGTGCATTAAAAGCTTCTATGCATGGTGCTGTAGCAGGTGCTGCATTTGGTGGTATAGGTAATTTCATGCAAGTGGATAAGATGTTAAAAAGTGGAATACCTTCAATGGAAGCAGAAGCTCGTGCAATAATACAAACAGTAGCTAAGGGTATGGCTGGATCTGCATTTACAGGTATACCTTCTACTATGCGTGGAGAAGATCCTGCTGCTCAAATTTATGAATATTTATTAGGATTTTTCTTTGGTGCTTCAACTCAACCAGCTTGGAAAGAAGCTGGGATGAAAGTATTTAATGAAGCTTCTCAAAGGGCAGAAACTGCATTTCAACCTCAAAAATTAGATAGTTTTGCTAAATTAAATAAATCAGCTAAAGATTTTGTATTAGAACAAACTAAAAATGCTTATGGTAGATATTCTAAAGACGCTAATTTATCGCAAGCTGCAATAGAAATCTTAAAAAATATTACAGGTAAAGACAACCCTACTTTAAAAGACTATCAAGAGAACTTCAAAGAAGTTAATAGAGATATTGTAAAACATATAGATCAGCAATACCAAGAGGTTAAAGAACCTGCAACTGAAATTAAAAATCCCTCAGAAACAACAATAGTTCCAGGTGAACAACTATCTATAGAGTTTGAAAAGAAACGTTATTTTCAAGTAGGGGCTGAATATAATGACAAAACTCCTTTAGCTACTAAAAACGAAATTGTTCAGCATGTATCCGATATTATGGGACCTCATGCTACCAGAACAAGAGATATGTTTCTTAAAGAAATTAAAGAGAACCCAGAAGCTGTTGGAATGTATGTTGATGGTATGGTTCAATTTGTCGAAGGTAAGGTAACACATCATGCTGCTGTACATGAACCCATACACTGGTTTATGGGAAAAGTTTTAACTCAGCAAGAATATTCTTTTTTACAAAGACAATTTAAACAAAAAAACGAATTAGCTACAGAAGAAGCTATTGTTAATGCTGCTAGTGAGTATTATTTAGGCAAAAAAACCTTTACAGGTAAAGTTAAAGCTTTGTTCCAAAAATTTTGGAGGCAGATTAAAACATTATTAGGTAAAGATTTAACAGACGGTCAAAGCGTACAAGAATTATTTGATAGAATTGGGACAGATTACACTATAAGAAGTAAAGATAATTTAAAAGATTATATTAGTAAAGACAGAGGCAACTTAGAAAGATTAGTTGATGCAGAAGTATCAGTAAAAACAGAGCAAAATGATTATATATTGTACAATGATTATTTAGATTTCACTGGTTCAAAAAAAGCAGGGAAGCCTGAAGGTAGGCCGACTATACATTATGTGATAGATGAACTTATTCAAGTTCCTCAAAGTAGATATAACCCAAGGCAAACAACTCTTGCTAGTTTAGCTGAGTTTCATTTTCCAGAATTAAAAAATGTATCAAGTTTAGATTATTATAATCCTAAACAAATTGCTCAAATGCCCGCTCAATTAAAAGAAGCAAGGCTAACTTTAGATTTAGAATATAAATTTGTTAATAATGTCAATGATGTAAAATCTGAAAAGATTGGTTTTTCTGGTATGTACAAAAGTCTTTCTAAAAATCTAAAAAAAGCTGAAAAAATTGCAGCTAGAGATTTTGTTGATAGATTAAAAGAAAAATATAAAGATCAAAAATCAATAACAAAAGAAGAATTAGTTAAAGAATATAATGAATTTATTGAGAAAGAATATCCTTTTAATGCTTATATTGCTTTAGGTTATGAAAATACTACTCAAAAAGGCATTTCAATTCCTTATGGAGCTGAAAATATAATTACAAATATTAGAACTGTAGAAAACCCTAAATTAATTGAAAATAAAAAAGTTATGTTTACTGGCGGAGAGCTTTATGATAAGCTTGGCCATCAATTTGAAATATTAGATCCAAGATTTGATAGTAAAATTCCTGATATTTCTTCTAATGGATATGGTTGGTATAATTTTTTAGATATAAAACATATAGACCCTAAACTGTCTATTTCTTTTGAATATCAATCAGATTTATTTGATAATCTAGCTAAACCTACATCTAAAGAAACAAAACCAGAATTACAACTACATCACGGGACAAGAACTTTACAAGAATCTGCTGAAAAAGAATTTAGAATAGTAGCATCTAATAAAGCTAAACAAAACATAGAATTTGAAATGAATAGACGTGGGTTAGGTTTTGTTTTAAATGAATTAGTTGAGTGGAGTGGTACTGAATTACTTTTTAAAAAAGCTTCTTTTAAACAAGATAGTTATCAAAACACCGTTGATAACTATTTAAGAAACTCAATATCAGAATTAGAAGGTATGAAATTTAGTAGATATGTAAATGAAACTGTAAGGAGTGTTTTTAGAGATTTTAATAAAAAAATAAAAAAAATAGAAGATAAGTATCCACGTTTAAAAAATGGAGAGCTTGACCCTAGAGCTATATCTGAAAGAAATGAAGCTGTTTTTGAAATGCAAAATATTGCAGATGCAATAAATGAAATTTTTCCTCAAGCATTTAATATGAGCAAGCCTTCTGAAGCTGCAAAAAAAGCAATGAGTTATTTTGATTCATTTTCTGTTAATGGAGGTGGTCGTAGTCCGTTATCTAAAAGTGCTAGTCTTTGGCAAACAAGCCCCCTTCCCAATGAAACTACTTTTGTTAATACAGGTTTATTTAATATAAGACGAGAAAATAATTGGAGCGACTCAGAGTACATTAGCAGACGACAGAATAGAAAAACTGGTGAAATGCCTACCCCTAAAGAAGTCTATGATAATTTAATTAACAAAGAATTACCTAAATTATATAAAATTCTTGATTCTATTAACAATAAAGATTTTACATCTGCAAAAATTAAAAGATTAATTGATTTAATAACTAAAAATCATTTTGATTATAAGTTTGCATTAGAAGACATGGGTTCAACTTATTTTGAATCAGCTCGTTTTTTAGATAGAAAAAGATTATTAGGTTCAGCAAAATCAGATAAATTATTTGATGGTCCTAGCCCAGGTACTAAATTTGCAGAATTATCTCCTGAACTTAGAATAGAATTTATTAATCAACAGAATATTTATTTAAATATAGTTAAAGATATTTATCAATATTTAACAAATACATCCTATGCTCTTTTAAAACAAAAAGATAATTTTGTTGGTTTAACAGATATTCCAGAAGCTCCTTTTAATAGCGCTGGAAGAGTTGTAGGTGAGTTAAACAATAAACTTAAAAACACTGATTCTTTAATTAGAAGACAAGCGTCTATAGTTAATCAATTTAATTTTACACTTGATGCTTTAAATGTAAAAACGACAAGAGACAAGTTAGCAAACTACGTTATTGATAAATATGATCGTTATATGGATGGTTTTAGATTTCAATTACAAGATTATATTCACGAATATATCAAAATAGGAAATGACCTACTTAATTCTCAGATAAAAGATAATCCTAAACTACATAATTATATAAAAGTTTTTCAAGAAAAAGAAGCTTTTAGGCAAAAACAAATTTACCATGCTTTAATTACTGCAAGTCAAAATGGAGATACTCGTCATATATTAACAGGTGGGCAAGGCTCATATAAAATTCAACAAAATAGTCAAGCATCTAAACTATATTTAAACCAAGGAGAAATAGACGCTTTACCTAAAATATCTTATAAAGACTGGAGAAAAAACTCATTTAAAAAAGATATGTTACGTTCAGATAAATGGTCTCATGAAGTTCATTTTAGAATGTTTGGTAGAGGTCAAGGTTTGCACACTATGTCTGATAAAGAATTTGATGCATGGTTTACTAGTCAACGCAATATGGGTCAAAAATTAACAAATAGATGGATGGGTATTACTGGAAATATTTTAATTAGAAGAGCAAGAGATGGAAATGGTGAAATAATTAAAGATAAATGGGATTTTACAACTACTAGAGCTAATCCTGACAAATTGGGCACTATGACATTTGACCAATTGAAAAGAATGTTAAAAGATAGCCCTAGACCAGGTCCTTTTGCAACAGATGCGCAAAAAGTATTAAAAAAATTAAAAATTCCATATACATATAAAGAAATTAAAGGAGTTGAAGGCGTTAATATCGTTGCTGAGATTCCAACTGATTTAGATGCTAGAATCCCTAGATTTTTTGTACCAGCAAAAAAAGATAAAAATTTACCTAGTTTAAGTAAAAAGAATAAAAGAAATGTATTTGCTTATATAGAAAAAGTATATAGAGAAGAAGGCCCTAAGAAGTCTACAGAAAGACTTATGGATGAATACGGAGTAGAGATTTTATCTTATATTAGTGAATACGATTCTAGGCAAATGGGAGATGTAATTCCAAGAACAGCAGATCCTGAAATTCAATTAGCTTTATTCCCTGTCGATAAACAAAAAAATATTGAAACAAGACTAAGCTCTCAAGATGATAGGAGTATGGAAATTATTCCTAAATTTAATGTTTTAGATCAGCTAGTTGATTATATAAAACCATTTTCTAGCAGAACTAGCGGTGAAATTAGAAGAGATTTAGATATCATTGCTGTAGCTAATGCTGGAAATAGAGAAGAATTTTTTAAACATTTATATGAATACATACCTAAAGAAGCCACAGATAGGCCAGAAAACTTTGAAAAAAGAGTTATTAAGCACTTAGACGCTTTATCCCAACATGAGCCTAGAAGAATGCTTTATTGGAGTGAAGAAAATGGCTTATTGTATCAAACTGAAATGCACCCATCTACAGAAGCATCTAAAAAATATGGTCAAAACGTTGATCAAACATTAAGACGAGTTACGAGAGAAGTGTCTGGGGTAGATCAAAATGGTCAACCTTATGAATTTTCTATTCAATTAAAGCCATTAGGTCAAAATCCAGGTTATTTTAGTGTGGCCCAGCAAACATATATAGAACCTACAAATGCTTTAAATCCTAAATCTTGGAGAAGCTTAACTTTAGCGTTGGACCAAAATAATTCTTATGTTTTTGGCGGAAATGGAACTACAGGTGTATTAAACACTAGAGTTTATCATAGAAAAACGAATCAAACAACTTTACAAGATTTGAAAAAAGAAATGTTTAGGGAAAAAGATTTTGCCCTTAGCTTTCAAAAAACTTATGAGTATGCAAAAGATTTATTCTTAGGGCAACAAATGCACGGTATTGATGCTAAGAAGAATCCTAAGACTGTTGCTAAATATGAGCAATTATTTGATAAGCAATTAATTTCTAACTTACTTTATTCTTTTGAAGAAAATGGTTCTTGGAGAACTGCCTTTATGGAATATCCCAATGTAGTTGCTTTTAACAAAAGACAACCACTTGAGCAAGGTGTTGAATATATGCTTTCTAGAGCAGATGTAAGTGACTTATTAAACTCTAGAGGAAAGTTAGAGTATGCTATTGTAAAAGATGTTCCAGGAGAAGTAGGAGCTGACACTGATGGTGGTATTTATTTACATCCTGAATTATTTAATAGAGTTGCGGAAAGATTTAACCAGGACCCAGAAACAGGATTTATTAAAGCTGTTGGAGTTGTAGGTAATCAAAAAATTGAAAGAAACGGCAAAGAAGTAAATTTAGGTAAAAATAGAGATAAAGCAGGATTTTTTAGAGCAACTAAAGAGATGGCTGATTTTATGGATGCACATGGTTTGCGTATTATAAAACGTGAATCAGGCACTAAAACACTTGGTGATAGGAAAACTTATAACATTGATTTTAAAAATGGAAAATACAAATTTGTAGGTAAAGGCTCTAGGAATCCTGAGTTTTATGAAATGTTGCCAGAAGAATTTAAAGTCAACGTTGGCATATATGATGACGCAAGAAAAGTATACGGTAATATGAATATGCCAAAACCAGTACTTTCCTTAATTAATTCAGAGCAATTTTCTCCTGAAGCAATGAACGCAGCAATGGATAAAATTACTGGACCAGCTATATATGGTACAGCAGAATCTAACGCTATAATGAAAAACTATATTGCAGATCCGAAAAAATACGCAGAAGGATTAGTTACAAAATTTGGTGATACAAAAGTTGGTAAAATTAATTTAGATGATGTTAGCCATCATTTGATTATGGAAGCGTTAAGAATGCATCCAGATAAACAAATTGCAAAAGATATATTAAGATTTATATTTAGAAAGCATAAAGAATATTCTATAGAAAATCCAGCAGATGATAAAACAATGCAGTTTAATAAAGATATTGAGACTATATCTCCAACATTAGATTTGTTAGAAAATGCTAATTTTGAACTTGCAGTATGGATGCAGCCAGATGTATTTAAATATGTAAATAAAGCTATAATGAATTACTTTATCCGAAGAGCATTTAAACCAAAATGGAAAAATAGTGGATATGCTCGTTTTATTGACAATACAGAACAATTAAAACAAACTTATAATGTTCAAGAAGGTGAGTTTTATTTTGGGCATGCTAGACAATCTGAAAAAATAGAATTTCCATTTAATGGTCATAAAAGACCTATTACTAGAGGACAAGCTTATAAAGAATACTTAAAAGCTCAAAAGCAAGGAGCTCCAAAAGAAACATTAGAAAGTATGCTAGATCATCTGTCAGCTTTATTTACCAGAGTACCCGCCCCCGTACCTTCTGGTGTTAGATTTCTAACATTTAGAGGATTTTTAAAAGAAAAGGACGGCGCAGGATACGGAATGCTCATAAACGAAAGAGATAAATATTTCTTTGGTGGAGCAGACAATGATGGAGATCTAGCATATTTCTTTCATAATATGCCTAAAGAAATTGTTGAAGGCTATAAATCAGCTAAAAATGAATTAGTGAAAAAAGATGGTTCTTTAAAAGATATTAAAGATCCTAAATATTACCCATTATTTGGGATAAACGAGTCAGATCCGCTGTTTAAGGCCATGAATACCCCTGCATCGACCTTTATGCCGTCTTTAAGGATTTCTGCCGCTAGAGGGGCCTTTATGGGCCAAAATAACACAGGTCCTATGGTAAACAGTAATCAAATGTTGCAAGCTTTGTACAGTACCATTAATAATCAAGGCGGTGAAATGGTATTTAATGCCAATAAATTTAAATTAAGAATAAAATTAAAGAAACAAGCGAATGAAGCTGTTGCAGGCGATATGTTAAGAGAGTTGAATCTAAATGCTATAAGTAATGCTGTGGATGCTGCAAACTATCCTAATATGTCTAGCGCAAGGCAGATGAAAGAAAAAATATTTAATAAGATATTTGAAGTAACAAAGGTTGGAGAAAAAGGTCAGGTATTAAAATTTGGATTTAGTGATTTATATAAAACTGAATTTATGCAATATTGGAGATTAAATAATTTATTATTTGGTTGGAATTTTCAACAAAATAGACCGCATACAGTACAAGAGATTCTTTCTGGCTTAAAAGATTATAGAAATTCTGGAATTAAATTTGACAGTCATATGTCAAAGGCAGCTTTGGAGTTTGGAGATCTTAATATGGATATTGATCCATGGTCTTTCTTGAACAAAAAAGCATTAGCTACTGAGTTAAGAGTTGCTAACAAGTTGTTTAAAGAGGAGAACGGCAAAAGATTTATGCGACTTATTGGTCGTGAAAAATTAGATATTTACGGTCAAACAACATTTAAAAGCAATATTCATACAGTAAATGACTTTTCAGACTTTATTGCTGCTAGATCAGTTATATATCCTTTAGGCGAAAGAATTGAAAAAGCAATGAACGACTTAGGGTATGAACAACAAAGAGTTTATGAAATAATTGATTATATAGCAGATAAAGCTACTGCATTAAAAAATACAGGCTGGAAAGTTAGAATGGACGCTAGAGATCAAGATGTACCTCTTGCCGATGTACAAGCTAGAATAGACTCTGAAATAATTAGAGAACATGGTAAGTTGAGCGATATGGCAAGACAATTAGGTATTGAGCCTAAGCTATTAACAACTTATTATGATGCTTATATATTGTCACCATTAAAGTTTCAAAATCCAGATAGCAAGCTTTCAGCTAAATTAAAAGAATTAGTTAAGTTAAGAGATGAATATAACAACTCTGAGCTTCCAGTTGATGAAAAATCAGTAGCTTTATTACAAAAAGAAATTACGGATCTAAATAAACAATATAATCAAACCACTAGAATGAGTATTGGGTGGTTGTCTACTAGAATACCAAGAGAAGTAAAAGCTGCTTATTTACAAGAATATTCAAAAGAATTTAATAAATACATAGTAGTACCATCTAATGATCCTGTTGTTAGGGTACCAGAGCCTAATGTTAAGCAATCTGCTCCAGAACCAACTATGCCTGAAGTTGCATCTAAAATACCAAAAGATGTATTAGAAAAAACTTTAGATGTAGATTTAGGAAAAATTACTCCTGAACAACAACAATCTATTGATACTTTTGTAAGAAACTTAGATCAGTTTCCACAATTTAAAGAAGCTATTAACTTAGCAGTTCCTGGGGTTACAGCTCAATTAAATCTTATTGGTGTTCCTATTGAAAATATATCTTTCCAAGATATTAGAGTTTTAAACAGAATGTTTGACCAGTGGAAAAGAGGTATATTAGGTAAAAAGATTAAAAAAGGTGATTTTGGTAAATTCCCAATGAAAGCTATTTATAATTATTTATTCTATAGCAGAATTGACGAATTGCTAACACCGCATGATATGAAAATGTTAGATGTCCACAACACGCCAGTATATCGTATTTCAAAACACGGCAGTGCTGGAGAGCTTTCTTTTGAAAAAACAAAAGTGCCTATGAGTACTATGGGTGCTATACAAAAAATGGCAGGCCATGCTTATAATTATGAAAATAAATTTGTTGAGTTTTGGGAAGATGAATTAGATAGAAGATTTAGTTTTATGAGTGAGTTAAAAGAAGCTCCTGAAATGATAGAAATAGCAGTAAGGCATATTACTAGAAATGGTGATGGTAGGGATTACAATGGCAGTGATAGAGGTAACGCAAAAGCTGTTTATGAAAAAATGTGGAAAGAAATAGAACCTGAATATGAAGCATTACTAAAAAAAGGTAATGTAATGAGTCTGAAAGATGAAAAAGGTAATGTTTACAAAGCTAATGCTCAAGAAGTATTGCATAAAATTAAAGACACTATTAGAGATTTTTATAAAGAATGGTATGAAACGTTCTTAAACAAAGGATATGATGAGTCTAAAGTGTTAAATCCTAAAACAGGTTTATTAAATGATAATTGGGTAAGAGACGAAATATTATCTCCTATGGTAAGAGATCTTCCTTTTGGTCGAATTGATTTAAAAGGAATGCCTGCTATCGCAAGAATTGAGTATGAAATGAGTTTAATAGATTTATTAGATGCTCAAGGCGTAAAAGGTGAAGCTGCTAGAAAAGCTAAAGCTGCTAAATATAGGTTAGATCATCCTCCTCCTAGTGCCGAAGCCCCTCCTATTGGTAAAGTTCCTTTTGAGTTTTACTGGTCACAAATGGGTCATATAGATACAAAATTTGCAAAACAAGCAAATATTAAAGCTATGCAAGAAAACCTTATTGCTTATGAAAAAGCAATGAGAGAAGGAACTGCTAAACTAGCTACAGAAATGCTTGAATTTAATTATCGAAATGGTACTATAACTTTAGAGCAAGGTATTAAAGAGTCTATTAATATTACAAAACAACGTTATGAAAAGGCTTTACAAACTTCTGTAAAAGGTGATAATAGCTATAGTGAAAGTGGAGTAGAGTGGTTGCATTTTAAACCTGAAGGTGTTCAAGAAATGTCAGCTATACGAATGTTTCAAAAGCCTGGATCTGCTATGCACAGAGGGTATTTGCCTCTTCCTGAGTTTAGAAGAGATATTGGCGTATTAAAGGATTACATGAGACAGTGGATGAAAGCTTACTTTAATAATATTATTGCTATACGAGCTAGATATGCTATTAAAGACTTTGAACGTAGAGGACCAGTTGGTGAAGATACAGCAGTATGGAGAGACTTTTTCTTAGATGCATCAAAAAATATTATGGGTTATCCATCTTTCTTCTCAGAAAAGATTTTTGGAATTACGCATCCTCAGGCTAGAGCTGTGCGAAAGTTTTTAGATAAGGGCAAGAGTGCTTTGTCTAAAAAACAACTTAATATGATCAAAGATTTGGTTCAAAAAATAGACGAAGAGTATATAGCTAAGTCTGGTGGACCATATATGGCTTCTTTAGCTCCTTTAAAACCTGAAGATTATAGATTCAAACTACAAGAAATGCTAAAATCTACTAACAGATTAAAAGCTTACAGGACTGGGTATTATGCATTTAGTGATCAAAAAGCTGTACAGTTCTTAGATAAGGTTTCTAAAAAATTATTTAATGGAGAAATACCTTTTTATAAAGACTTCCCAAAAGATCCTGAAGTTAGAAAAGCAGTAATGACTAGAATGGTTCATAAGTTTGGTATTATGGATGGTAAATGGAACCTTATGACACTTCTTGCTGCTCCTAAATCATTTATTGGTAACGTAATGGGTGGATCAGAAAATATTATAGGATCAGCAGGCTTAAGACATTTTAGAGGAGCAATCAATAAGCAATATTTAATTAATGAAG
>CEPE01124678.1_pt1 | contig 18909 bp, 23 predicted proteins | sample 530531 | NCBI WGS metagenome assembly CEPE01 (sample SAMEA2620273, study PRJEB7988) | marine metagenome | biome: marine biome (ENVO:00000447); feature: deep chlorophyll maximum layer (ENVO:xxxxxxxx); material: "saline water (ENVO:00002010), including plankton (ENVO:xxxxxxxx)" | depth 80 m
AACTGTTTTCTTTCCTTTCCACATTGATTCATCTAACTTGAGTAAAAACTTACTCGTATGAATATTATGTTCCTTTAACTTTTTTCTATCTGAATCTGTTAACTGTATGCCGTCATCTAATGCTAATAATACTTCATTTAATACTTTTTCTTGAAGACTCATATTTCTACCGGAGTCTCTTTGTTTAGGAGAACTTGCTATTATTTTAGTGACTTTAGAAATTACCTCCCATTCCTTTTCATTCATCATATTTTTAAGAGCAAATAGATTACTTCTGATAAATTTAACATCACTTACTTTTAATCCTTTAGGTTTTTCAGAACCGCCCCATTCATCTTTAATTTCTTTTGCGGTCATCGCGATTTGAGGAAGGTTAGTTCTTTTAGAATACGTTAGAAACTCTTCACTATGTTTTGGTTTTGCAGAATAATCTGCTCGCCTTATTTTAAACTTCTTTATTACGTTTTTGAGAACCTTTTGAACTTGTTCTAAAGTTAAATCATTCTTTGCCAACATGGTTTTATATTGTTTTTTTGATAACAACCTGTAAAGTTCTGTTTCTGCCGTAGCACCCCTTCTTTTAGTTTTCTTAGGTGTGAATGCTGTTTTGGCATGAGAACGGGCTTGTTCTGTTGTAAACCGTTGCTTACCTGTTTTTTTGTTTTTTAATTGAAGTAACCATTTAACATAATCTTTTTCAGATTTAAATTTTTCTGTTATATCTTCCTTCAACAAAACTTCGCCCATTGTTCTCACCCCTAATAGAAAGGAATATTTTCTTTCTTCTTTCTATTTGCCTTTTTGTGTGCAATCACATTAGGCACATTATTTGGTTGCTTCCTTACCTTTGTGTTTGGGTCGGTTGCCACCATATCATAACTCCTACTTTGAGTTATTTCTCTTTCATTGTGAATCTTGTTAACTTTCTTAACAAGTTCCTGCTTTGCTCTTTTTATCTCGTCTGTCATTTTAACGCCTCTTTGGGTCTAAATATGCACTACCTCTAGTTTCTGAATATTCGACTGGGATTTTCTTTCCACTAGCGAGTAATTTTTGGTAGTCTCTCCATCTTTTAAAGTTATGTTTGAAAAAGGTATATGGAGGATGGGTTTCTGTGTCTTCTCCTGTTCCTTTTATTACTACATCAAACTCAAACCATAGTAGTTCTTCAAAGATTGAATTTAATTTTCTTCTTACGTCACTTCTAGCCCAAGAACCTATTTCTACCCAAGTCTTCCATCTTCTATTAAATTCTACACTAGGATAGGTTGATTCTACTCTTGGATAATATCTTTGTCTTCCATATCTATTAGGGTCAGAAGTATGTGCCCTACGACCATATCTTTTAGTGCTAAAAAATCTCTCTAAGAAGTGAAAGAATTGTGCAGGACTACTGTATGGTGGATTGGGTTTTGTTGGTTTATGTGACCATCCTTTTTTATAACGATTTTTACTTGCAGCCTGCCATAAAGTAGTATATGCCTCATCAATTTTCGGCTTTAATGATGTCCATTTTTGCTTGAAAAACTCTAAATCTTTACTAAAATCTTCGTCCTTCATTTTCTCCTCTCTTTCGCCTAAATACTCTTTTATCTTTCTAGTATTTTCTTCTCTTGTTGCAGTAAAATCTTGTATTGAACCACCACCGTCTAAAACTGTTTTCATCCAATCAGGAAGTTCTTCATCCTTTTTAATGATTAATGTCCAACTCATCTTGTTCGCCTTTCTGTTCTAGTATCTACGTTTTGATTTCCTGCTTCTCTTGGAAGGCCCGTATTTCTTTTATCTGGGCCTGTTTCAGATGAAGGTTTATTTCTTGTTGCTGGCGGGTTTTCTTGTGGTGTTGGTTGTCCTTGTTGTTCCATCATTTGACCCATTTGACTTGCATCAATGTTTGTTCCAGCATAGGGGTCACGTTCAATTTGTTCATCTTGACCCGGTTGTTTTTGTCCTCCTTCTGGTGGAGGCTTATGATATGAAAATCTTCCTTCATCGTCCATTTCAACTTCAAAGCCTAGATTTTTAATTGATGCAGCAATTTGCACTTCAAGTTCTCTTAGTCTTATCTTTGCTAACTCATCTTCTTCTTCTGATGGAGGCAATCTTAATTCCCAATCTGTGATACCAAATTGTTCTGTAATAAATGGTAATACATAATCATTCCAAATTGTTTGAGCCATCTCTACTGCCCTGTTAGTAACAAGTATTTGCATACCTTCATTGTTTAATCCGCCGCTTGCAGAATTGTCTGCCATGAAGATTTTAGACACACCATAGAAAGCAGAAATCCTATCTCTTAAGTCTTCTTTAACAGCAATGTAATCCATTTCTTTTAGAGTGTTCATAAAATTAATCCACTCAATAGAACCCTTACCATTTTCTGCCTCTATTCCCATTACAGGAATAAAGTGTGGGTCTTGCTCCATCTTTTCTTTAACACCTCTCCAGAAATTTTTCATTGAGTCAATATTTCTGGTTTGAACTGCTAGTAATCCTCTTGGCATTCTACTCTTAGTATAAGAAGAGTTTACATAATTTTCCATAGCAATTAATGTAGTAATGTGATTCCAAAGTGTAAGAATTGGAGACAGCCCATAAAGTCTGCTTGGATTATATTTACTAAAGTGTAAGACTTCTCCTTTAATATAATACTGTTCTTCACCGTGCGCTCTATTTACATAATGAATTGGATACGTTGGGCTACCACATTCTTCACAATGTTCTGTTGGGTCATCTGTTCTAAATTCACGATGCCTTAAACAAGTAAATCCTTCCTTACCTTTGCTTCCTTTTTCGTCAGAAAAGATTGCCATAGTAACAGGGTCGCCCCTATACATTTCTTTAATTCTGTGCATCTTTATTTCATTATTACCATCCAAGAAATATTCTTTTACAAGAATAACATATGCATCATCCATTATATTAAGGTCATCTTCCATTTCCTTTAACACATCAATAAACATTTGTTCGGAGTCATTAATATATTTTCCTAAGAATTTCTTAGCATATTTTAATTGGTCTTCATCCGGCTTCTTTAAATTTTGTGACTTACACGCTTTACATACAGGAGTTGGAGATTTATGTTTTTCTCCACAGTCTGCACACTTTAATACAAACTTCTCTTCCCAATGATAACCGCGTCTAAATATTTCATTCTTTAATTGATTTGTGCAAGTTCTAACAATTACACATTGTTGAGCAACGTGATAAACCACAGGCCCAGTTATCATATACGAGGCATCTTTTTCTTGAATCCCCGGATTGAATACCTTTCTATCCGCAGGTTTAGGAGTTCTTCTCCTAAATACATTACGAAGAGAAAATCTTCTTTGTTCTTCTTCTACCATCTATTATACATCCATCTTTGAGTTTTCTTCCAACTTACTAATTGAATCAATATCAATGTCCCATTCATTCCAATTGAAATTAGTGTTGTCTTTGTGATTGTGATACTTCATTAACTTAAACAACTCATCCTTTCTTTGTTTAAACCATGACTCCTTTTTGTCTTGTTTTTTAATCTTTATGAGTTCTAATAATACTTTTGCATTTGGCCCCTTCATTCTAAAATGTGGCATACAGTTTGTTAATAACTTTTTAATATCTGAACCAGAATAAAAGTTTAATCTATTTACAGGTCTAGTGTCTTGAGGTGATTTTTGGTCTAAATGTAATCTTCCTATACTTCCTAAGGATTTATACATTTCAGTCATAAATGCTTTTCCTCTTTCTCCTGTTGCAACTAATCCTACTCTTGGGTTATGATTTTTATCCATTGTAATGTAACCATCAGAATCTATAAATGCTGCTGTATATGCCCATATATTCTTTTTAATTTCATCATTAAATTTATAATAAGCACCATTTACAGAAGTTATATTTTCTTCCTTAGCAAGTTTTGCAATTACAGCAGAAGAAGTTTTATCATACAAATTCTTGTCTAATGATTCGTGAATTTCTCTAGCAGAAATTCCGGGATTATTACAAACTGATTTAACTATCTCGGCCTTCACCACCGCCTTAGTGCTTGGGTTTATAGAGGTTTCCTTTAAAATTGCCTTAAATTCTCTTTTGGCCTTTGTTGCCTTTTTCAAACTTTCGGCATATTCTTTCCCATAATATTTACCTTTCATATCTAGGTTTGCTTCCCAATTCTTACAAAGAGCATCAATAACATTTCGTCTAGTATCTTCATCATTAATTTTACTTAACTTAAGTAAATCAGTTTCACTACAGGTCATGGATTTTATAGGAGCCTTATACTTACTAATCCAATATATTGAATCAATACATTTATTTAAATAATCTGTATAGCCATCAATAACATTATCAATAGCATTAGTGAATTTTATTTTATTTTCTCCCTTTAATGTTCTTCGATGCATTCTCATCTCTTTAATAACACTAGGTATATCATGTCCTTGAATTTTATATTCGTCTGGGTAAACATCTAACGACTTTTTAGCATCTGTTAGGTTCATATTAAATTCTTGAGCATAATCTTTTGCTATATCTTCATGACTTCTAATAGGCTTATCTGCTAACCAAGCCCTATTGAGTCCTTCGATTTCTTCTGTTAATTTAGCCTTTTCATTAAGAAGCCTTGCTTCTTCTTCTAAATTTTTTGCTTGTTCTTTCTCTTCTTGTGACTGTAATACCATAATTCATACCCGACCTAAAAATTTAATCCAACCATCGCCCCGTTTTGCTCAAATAGAGGCGTTTCAGGCTCATCGAACAGTCCCATATCATCAAGGAGCATAAACGCTTCTGTCGGTGTCTGTGAGGCCGCATTTGCTAATGCTAGGCCCATAACCAAATCGTCATGTGCGCCGACTCCTTCAAACTTCCCCGCTTGGGTTATGGAGAACATAGATAACTCTTCTAATAAGGCTTGAGTCATCTTTCTGCTGTTATTATCACCATAAGGAAGATGTAATTTATTGTTTTCAAAATTCATTTGAAGATTTAGTATGATTTCTTGTTTCTTTCTTCTAGTGGTATCAAAGTCTCGCACATTTAGGTCAGAAACTGCTCTTAATTCTTGAGTAAAGGCTTTTGCAAACGTGTTTGTCTCATAGAGTATAACCTCAGGCTCAAATACTTGACCAATTAGCCTTAATTTATCAATATTCTCTCTAAACTGAACATTCTTTGCTCTATCTACATGAACAATACTTTTATTTTTCTCTTCATCTACTTCTAATACAACAATTACGTTATAATCGCCATCTGTAGAGATAGCAGGGTCAACTCCTACATAATATTTGTATCCTTTGTCCTTTCGATGACCCAATTTGAGAATTAAATCTTTATTTTTAGCATTTTCCAAGTGTTCTTGTCCGAAAAGTGCAGTTCCTGTTGAAACTGGTATACATAAATACTCTCTGGTAAACTTTAATGAGCCAATTTCTGCTTTTCTTTGCATTAGAGCATCATAGTCCCATCTTGCAGGCCATAGAGGTTCATTCATTGAATCCAAACACGGATACTTTCTAACTGTATATGCAGGATTCTCTTCTAATTGTGAGAATATATCAGTATATGTGAAAGGAGTTCCTATCATTCTCAAATTAGCAGTATGGTGCAGAGTTGGTATCATATCTCCGAAGAACCAATCTGTAACTCTTTGAATACCTGTTAAACTAAACTCTTTCAAAGGGTCGTCAATGATAATTTCTTGCGGGTGAAGACCACGAATCTGTGAACCTACTGACCTTTCAAGAATTGAGTTGCCATTTGTTAATGTAATGTTTCCAATAGCCCAACCTCTTGTCGGCCTAAACTTTTTTAATTGTGGTAGATTAAAATATCTATCAATTTCTCTCATGTGAACCAAAGTCTGTTTTTGGTTCGATGAAATATATAGCATTTGAAATGGTGGTTCTTGGAATACTAAATTCCATACAACCCAACTGTGCATAAAGACTGACTTTCCGTGGTCACGACTACAAACAATAACAGTTCTATCTGTGTTTTGCATTGTCTCAAACCACTCTTGCATATATTTTGGATACATCATTCCTAGCACATTTTGAAAGAAATAAGGAAATGAATCTTTAGACATTTGCATATCCATTTGGTGAGCAAAATTCATTTCTTCTAACTCTACCATAACCTATTCCTTCCTTTTATTTTCCCATGCTGCATCAATTTCTTGTTGAATTTTTGGAAGATAAATTACCCAATCATATCCTTTTTGTTCTGCACTTTCTTTATGAAAGTCTACAATTTTCTTTGGTATGTGTTCATAATATTTTTCTAATTCAGTAGGATTTACTTCCCAATGCTTTCTTATAAAAGACTTAACCCAACCATTTCCTTTTATAGTTTGATTATTCAATAAACCCACTCCCGGCTTATGTGCCATCTTATCCATTTTTTCTTTTTGTAATTTACTACCAATTCCTGTGAATCCTTTGCTTCCACCATTAGCATAATCTGGGTGAACTCTTGCACCTGCTAATGCCCACCAAGTTCCGTGGTCTTCAAAACCAGAATAACCAATTAATTTATTACCATCCCACGCAGTAAGATAATCGCCATCAAAAGTAAAAGGATTTAAACCTACAGGATTAGTTCTTCTTGTGACTCTTGGATTGTCAGATTTAGGGTGAGATTCATTCCAAGCCTCAACTATTTCTTCATCTGAATATAATCTTGTAGGGAATGTAATACCACGATATGCTTTTTTCACGTCCCTCATAAATTCATTTTGATTAGTTTTTCCCCAATGCTCTAGTGCTTGCATTACAGCATTCATTAATTTATTTTGCGAACCAACACTTATACTCCAAGAATTGAATCCTTCTTTACGCATCTTAACTAATTCTGTTTGTAACGTATGACAGTTAGGACTACTATTTACCCAATCAATAAATGTTTTATGTTTTAGCCACAAATCATCGTGTAATTCTTTATCATCATTTACTGCATTTTGCAATATATCTAAAGCATCATAACACCCATAATCCATTTTTGTTTGTTTTAGAAATGTATCAAACCAAGTCACAATCCCACCACCTAAACTTTGTTAATTTAACCTTTTTTAAAGGAAGTTTTTTAGACATTAATATCCCATATCCATTTTACTTGGCCCTGTTAACTCTCTAACCTTTTGACAACAAAGCCTAATTTTTTGTGTTGATTGTAAATTCCAAAAGGTATCCTTTTCCATCCTAAATTTCTTTTCTATGTAAGCACATAGTTCTCTTCTTGTCATTGCTTCAAAGTCAGCATCTATTTTTACGCCTAGAATTGGCCCTGTTTCTGGAGGTAATCTTGAATCCAAGATTACATATACCTTACCCATTATATCAATGAGTTTACTAATTAATTTATGTCTAATTTTCATTTCTTATCAACTACTTTATGTTCAAATAGATAATCTGATGCATCATCAACAGATGACCAATCATGTTCATCCAAATCATATTTATCTGCGACTTCCTCTAAATCATCTATTGCCTCATCAACAGGCTTTTTCTTTATCACGTTAAACCATTTCATCGGAACACCGCCTTTACATGATAAACGACATCTTCATTAACACCAAACTTCTTTGCAATGGTTTCCATGTTATCAAATTCACTAACAATACCAATAACATCTGTTGCAGTAACTTCTACATTATATCTTTTCTTTACAAAATCTATTGTATCGTTAACATTATCAAAATCGCTAGTGTCTCCAAATCCTAAGTAAGTAGGTTTGTTTAACATCTTTCTAATTTCATCATGGGCAATTAATATAGATTGTTCTGGAACAGACAACTTAATTTTATCTTCTCTTTCTGTATGAAGAGTCATAAACTTTTCAACCTGTGCCTTCTTTGATAAATCCTTTTTGAATAGTTTAGATTTAGATGCAATAAATAAGATTAAATATTTATACATTGGAGTGGGTTTACCTGCCTTTTCATATTCTTTTGAAAGTCTTTCTACGCTTTGTCCTTCAATCTTCAATTCGTCTAACGAAACATTATCATTTTCTTTTGCAATCCTTTCTAAAATGTGTGCAAAGTATTGATATTCTAAATTCATATTTTCAGTAAATTCTTCAAGAATAGTTAGAACTCCCTCAGTAGTGTTTATAAGATTTTGTTTAGAGGGAGAAGTAGAAGTCATTGCTGCTCTATAATCATTGATATGAAGCAAATCATTATTGTCAATCATACCAATACCATAATCTAAGAACATAGTAAATAGGTGAGAAATTAATTGGTTAGGTGCGCCACGCGCCATAAACTGTGCTAACTCACCTTTTCTTAAAAATTTAGGAACATCTGTAAATGGTTGCATTTCTCCCTGTGAAGGTTCTACATAATACTTTTGAATTGCCTCTAATACATTGTTCATAGATTCTTCAAATTCTCCTAAATTATCTCTAAGAGAACCTAAGTGTCCTAATCTAAATCTAGAGAAAACGTTATACAATTCTTTTTGTGCTGCATCTTCCTTTTCTTCTCTTGCAGCAATTCCTCCTGATGGCATATCTAATTTGTCCCAAATCTCAGGCATGGAAGTTTTATCCAATGGGTCTTCTAATAAATTACCTATTGCCACTAATAAATCTAAATGGAACTGTTCTAATTCATCGTATGTAGGTAAATCTTGTTCTCCTAAATATTCTGCATAAAATTGAAATCCATCACCATCATGTCTTAAAAACTCATTAACTTCTGGAGTGTATGGAAGATAATAAAATTCTCTCTTAGAATCAGCAATCATTTCTTTTCTACTGTTGTGTTCATCTAACAATTCCTGTAAGTCGTCTGCAATACCATCATCCATTTCATTTTCTTCTTTAATTTCCTGCTCTAATATTTCTAAAAACTTTTGCCACGCTTTCTTATCGAAGGGTTCTTCTATAATTCCTTTCTGTGCAGCAATTGCATAAAGGGGGTCAACTTCTGTGATTCTAGTTTTACGACCCGTTTGTTGTTTAAAGTTTTCAGCAGTTGTTTCAACTGAACTTCCACCTGTACCAAACTCGCTTGTTGCTCCTGTGGTTCCTGTTTCATCTTCTTCATTAACACCATAAAGGTCTATCATTTCTTCTTCTTCATCAAGACCAAACTCATCTTCATCTTCATCTCCGTCACGGTCATCTACAGCGTCATCAAAAAGTTGTTGTATTTTTGTCATTATCGCATTATGAACATTGTCTAAAGTGTCTTGTTCATCATCGCTTGCAACAGGATATTTAACAGTTCTACTTTTAATAACATAATTCATTCCTTTCATTTTTTCATACAACTTATGTAATTCTTCTAATTCATTATCTAAAGTGTGGAAATAGGTTTCTGATTCTTTTCTTCCAGTTATGGTTGTCTTTTCACCAACTGTTTCATCTTCTTCGTTTTTGAGTTCTTCAACTTCTTTTTCAATCCCTTCCCAATTAAGTAAAAGTTCTTTAATTGATTCTTCTAATTCTTCATATGCGTCATAAACTTCAGACCAATACTTATAAAATTTATCTCTGGATTTAATATATTTGGGGTCAATAACTCCTATCAGTTCTGAATCGTCAAACCTTTGAATCTTTAGTTTTCTTTTTCTTGCTGTGGTTTCAAGAGCATCTGATAAAGAAGAAAGACCTAGCGAATAGTGTGACATAAACTCTCTACCTTTGAGATTGTTTATCATGTCATCCAAGAATTTTTTAGTATCTTTGTCTTTATTTATTAAAGTAATATCTTCTACATTAAGAGCAGACTTAAGATTGCTAGGCTTTAGTTTTCTATTGCGGTATCTAAAATGAACTAATATATCTTTTAATGCATTCTTACTAAGTTTACCTGTATCAGTTCCTTTAGAAAGAAATGCAATATAGTCTTCAATGTATTGATTAGAAAATCCTTTACCTTCTAATTCATCTTTGATTTCTGCTATGCTTGCATCTCTGTCTAGAGATTGAGAAACTTCTATAACATCGGTTCTAGGAACATGGTCTTCTTGAAATTCTACTGTTTCTGCTTCATCCATCATATCAGCATATACCATCATGTCTTTAATGTCATACTTATCCATGTATGCGTGTCTAGTTAAACCAATATAATCTTTAATTTCCATCTGTTGTTTCCTCCACTAATTCCTTCTTTTCAAGGCGACCCATAAGTTGATACATTTGGTCTTCAATAATTTCTCCTTTCTTTTCATATTGCAACAACTGTATGTATATGTTTGTATTATCTATAATATGTTGAACCTTTTCCTTAACAGCATCTACTAATCCTTGAACAATATCGTCTTGATTCTTTTCTGCTAGTTGCACCAATTCCTTTAACATTTTCAATTGTTTCTTTTCATCCTCTTCATCTAATATAGCGTTCTTCATACTATTTAATGTTCTAGTTCCATAATAAAAATCTAATTTAATAATAGTATGTAACACGCTTGACGGAGTAACATCATGTAAGTTTTCATCATATTCTTCAAACTCATCTAATAATGTTTGTAGTGTGTTAGTTTTTACCATTGATATATCTATTTCATCTTCGGAATCTCTAAACCCTTTAAGTTGGTTAACAAACACCTTTGCCTTTTCCATAGACACTCCAAGATGATTAAACTTATACATATCTTTTACAGGCTTAAACATTGGCTCATCTGTATTTCTATCTTCTAAAAGAGAAACTATTGAAATTGCCATTCTATTATTACCTTTCCCATAAAATTCTTTTAACGCATTATTAACAGCAGCAACGTCATTTCTTGCCGTTTTTATAATCTCAGGTAGTTTTTCAAACAACTCTACTTCTTCCTTGGTAAATAAATTTGTTCCTTGTTGTTCACCTTGATAATACTTCTCTAGTGTCTGTAAAGATTCTACTACTGCTCTTGCTTCATCAGATTTAGAATTCATAACATATGTATAAAACTTGGGAAACTCTTCTCCTCTTTTTCTATAAATTTCTCTTAATTCTTGAATTTTCTCAGGTGAAACCCCGGAAGGATGTGATTTTATATATTGCTCTCTTTTACCTTTTTTGCCTCTATCATAGTCTTCTTTTCTATCTTCTCTAGTATAGAACTCAGATTGTTTATCCTTAGCCTTCTCAAATAATGCTACTAGTTTAGAAGAAACCTTTCTTTCTGTTTTAATCTCTTCTCCTCTTTCTATTACATTTCTCAAGTTCAGAGTACCAGATGTTAGTATAGTTTCTAAGGTAGCAGAAACTCCAAGTTTTCCTTTGATTAATAATAATGATTTTCTTGCATTTTCAATAGCCTTTTTACTTTTTGTTTTAGGCGTAGGCATAAACTCTACTTTCTTTCTCCAACCCTTGCCTCCTAATAGTTTTAAATAATTTAGTGCATCTTCTTCACTTTCTACTTTGTTGGTATAATTCTTTTCTTCTAGACTCTCACTTTCTCTTTGAACTCTATCAGATACGTCTGCTTTTCCTAGTAGTTTTAATAGAACAGATTTACTAGAACCTCCTGTTCTTGTAAATTTAATTTGATTTCCTTGTTCTCTTTGTTCAAATTTATTGATAATATCTTTCACTTGTTCTAAATGAGCAGGTGTAATTATTCGTGGGCCATCCTCTACCTTTGCTTTTCCTAAGGTGATTACAATTTCAGCACCTGTTTTTTCAACAGTAACATTATATTTTTTAAGAGCCTCTTGTATTTCTTTCATTGCACCTACTTGTTTAGTTCTATATTCTTTATCTGTTGTGTAATATAATAGGTCGTCATCATTATCATCTATTAATTCTAATAACTCTGCTTTATTATTTAACAACACATCCATCTTACGTTGTCTATTTTTACCAGCCCAAGTTCTAAATCCTTTACCTACAAACTTCTGTAGGGGTGTCTTGTCACCTTCTTTAAGGGACGCTAATATCTCATCAAACTTAAATTCTGATGTAGCCTTTTCTTGACGCTTTTTACTTTCTGCGGTAAGTATCTTATTTAATCCTTCCACTACTTTCAATGCTTCTGCTGCAATAGTGTCTTCTAAGTTCTTAAATTCTTTGGGAATTTGTTTCTTTTGAGAAAGAGCAGTAGCCTTGTTTTTAACACTAACAATGTTTGTCTTATCTTCTTTCTCGGCTTCTCCTAAGATATAATCTGCACCTTTATCTGTCGTTAACAGTCCCGCAACATTTGCGGGTTTAGGCAAAGCCTTTAACAAATTTTCCCAAGTCACTTAATCACGCCGTAAACCAGTCATCTTCTTTTATTCCTTCTGGTATAAACAAGAAGGATTTATTGGGATTCTGTTTGACTTCTTCTTTAAAGCCAGTTATAAAATCCGCCTTATCCATGTCTGGTGCAACGCTTCGGCCCCTATTTGTTACTTCAGGGAAGTTCCTTAAATTTGCAGGTTTCTCTATATCTTCATTTAGCCTAAACAATCCTTTTTCTACCAGACTCATAATTATTGGATTTTCACCATGCTTAAGATTGACTAGTTCTCCTAGCCCAAATTCTTTCATCATGGCTCTTTGCTTCTTAAGCGCGGTTTTACTAAAATCATCATACCATGTTCTAATGTATAAAACTGCTGCTTCTGCATTAGTTAAAGGAACATCTTCCGGCATAAATACTAACTCAGTATCGTGTGGTAAATCTATACTAACGCTCCAATTTGGTCTTTTAACTGCGTCTTCTCTAATAGTAAGACCTATCTCATTTGGTTCTAATTTCCAAACGTGCCTACCCCTTGAAGCATCACGCTCTAATGGTAATTTACTTGCTCTATCCATTACTCCCCACATTGGCTCATTAAACTCCACATTCCAATCTCGTAGTTCCCAAGTGTCAATGTTTACTTTACCATACACACCTCTTTGGGTGTCACTCATTAACCTTGGCCTAAATTCATTAGTGTTTCTTTTAGTCCATTGAGTCATCGTTCTTTGTTGGTTAAATGTAGACATCCACGTTCCTGTGGTATTAAACACTAACTCTTTTAATTTTGGAAACTTATCTAAATAAAAGTATCCTTTTTTCTCGCCCCTCATATTGGTGGGCATTTTTAATATCTTTTCCCAAATATCTTTCTTATTCATTTTTTCACCTAATCCTGCACTTCATCTCTAGTTGCTTTTGTTTGTCCTGTTTTACAATCCCAAGGCCCAAATCCATGAACGTCTTTTGCTCTTTGCCCATTTGTTGGAGACTTAAAAGATTCTAATATTTCCTTATGTATATCACAAGCCTGATGCCCACATTTTCTACATTTCCATGTTGCTCTCATATTACATAATGGGTTTCTACAAACACACTCATCTTTTGTTTGTGCTGCAACTTCTGTTTTATCCTCCACATCAGGAATGTTCCTATCTTTTGTTTTAATCTTGGACTTACTTTTAGTCCTAGACCTCTCAACGTGTGGAGGGGGTTGACGGGTTAAAGGTTGTGGGCCTACAGGCCGAGGCACTTGAATTACTTTAAGCACATCAGTCCATTGTCGTTCATCTGTCATAAGAAAACCTCTCATTCAATTTTTGCTTTCTCTTTTCACAGCCACATTTTGTTCCTGTTATTTCGTTGATTGCGTAAACTGCCTTTTTAATACCTGTAGCAGTTGTGATTCTTTCTATGGTGTCACCTACACCTTTGTCTTCTTTAAGTAATGCTTTCTTCCAACTCATGTTATTCTTGCCCCCAAGGATGGCCTAATGACATTTGGTTTGGGTCTTTTGGTGGTTCTGTAGTTTCAATAACAGGTGCGTCTTGTAATTTAGTTTGAACCATCTTACCTTGTTTATTGTTAATATACTCTTCTAGTTCTTTTCTTAGGGACGCTATTATTTCTGTTGCTTTACCTATATATCTATCTTCTATTCTTTTTCTTGCTTGTTTATCAGCAGAATCTCGTTGTAAACTATAAGCATAACGATTTACTCTATTAAGTTCATCTTTTAAATAACGCCATTTAAGGTTATCAGAATCAGGAACAAGTTCCGCGTTTTTAAGTATATCTTCCCAACTCATGTGTTTTGTGCCTCCAACCAAGTTTTTAATCCATTAAGAGCATCTGTTAAATCTTTTTCTCTTATTTCTCTTTGTCTATCTATTTCTTTAAGTTCTTCTGCTGTTGGCCCTGCTGCTCTTGCTTCTGCGGCTTCTTGCCTAGTGTCTTTTTGTTTTTCTTGTTCTTCTTGGTCTTCAAGACTTTGTAATAATCTTACAGATTGGGGTGAAAACTTTTGGTTTGGGTCTTTACTATCTCTTCTAGCCTTCATTTGGTCTATTAGTTTCTTTCTATCTGTTCGCACTTGGTCTTCATCTCTTCTACTTCTATTTGCGGTTTTAAAGTCTCCAATGTTTCCCATATCTTTAGGTGGTTTATATGTTGGTTTCTTTTTGTCTGTACCTGCAATGTTTCTTACTACTTGACCCCATCTGGGTTTTCCTGATAATAGACTTAATCTTCTAAGGGATGAAGTGTTAGGGCCAAATGCTTCCTCTAATTCTTCTCCGGGTATTCCAGTATCTCCGGTATCTTTGTCTCTGGAATAAAATGCTCCTCTTCTTTCTAAGCCTTCTTTAACTGCTGTTCTTTGTCTTGCTGTTTCTTCTGCTTCTTTTTGCTTATCCCTTTCTCTTTTTGCTTTTGCTTGGTCTTGTTGAGTTTTAACTCTTTTTGCCCTTTCATCCTGTTCTTTCTGTCTTTTTATTTCTGCGGCTTCTGCGGCTCGATTTTTTGCTTCTTCCTTATCTGCACTCTCTAATTCTTTAGTACGTTGTTGTTTAGCCCTTCTTTTCTCTTCTGCTTCTGCTTGTTTTGCCCACCTTTCTTTTTGTTTTGCTTGTTCTTTTTTCTGTTCTGCTATTTTCTTATTCTCTATTTGCGTTTTAGGAGATGCAACATAATGACCCGGCCTAGAAGAAAATTCTACGCCTCTATCGTCTTTCCACTTAACCATATTAAACCAAGCAGCAGTTGCATTCATTAAATCACCTAATAATATGTTTCTGCGAGTCTTCTTTTAGAGGGTTCTGAACAAGTGGGGGCAGTTCTACTTCCTTTTTCTTCTACACAAATAGACCAAGATTGTTGGTTCCATTGTTGATACTCTTTAATGTTTTCACCACGCCTTCCTATGATTAATCCTGCTACACCGGGCTTTGTTATTATTCTTATCTTTTTCATCATTCTATCTACACTTATGCTAATTAGGTATTTTGCCAATTTCTTTCTAGCAAAGAAATTCCAAAGATTACTCCTAATCCTTTTATCTCCCGAAGGTCTATCTGACCTTGGGTTTCTTGTTTTTAATATTTCAAACCATTCTTCCATTTATCACACCTCATCTCTTCTTAAATTATTTTGCCATGAAGAATCAAAAAATTCAGGAGAACGCATTTTAGGCATATCTTTTTCTTGCACTAGTTTAAGCCTATACAATACTACAAACCTATTACAGTTATCACAAACCCTACCGTCAACTAAAGGCTTTCCGTTGTTACCAAAACCACTATACGGTTTAGCACACAAAGCACATATTTTCTCATCCTTTAGGTCTTCTGGTTGTCTAACAGTTTTAACCACTTTATGCCAATTCATATTACTCTTCCTCCTTAATGTCTCTTAATATAGTAGATGTATTTAATAGAAATTTACTATCCTTTGGCCCGATTAATGTGCTAGACATAATAAAAGCAAGACTTCTAAGAACAGTATCTATATGATATTTCATTTTATCTGTTAATTTAGAATCAGTAGGTAATTTCTCTCTAGGAACCCTTGCCCATTCTTTACCGTCTTTCCTTTTATTCTTCTCTCTTTGTTCCTTTTCATATTCTGGTGTTCCCCACCTATGCTCATCAGGATGATAAAAGTATGGTGTTTCATCTTCTTTAAGTATATCTTGCCAACTCATTGCATTCTTTCCTCCATCTTTTGTTTTACATCTAACCAAACTTGTGGATGATTCTGTGCTAATACTTCTTGAACAATCTGCATTTGTGCTACTATGATTGTATCCTGCCTCTTGTGAACTAACTTGCCCTTAAACTCCATTAAGTATCTTAGGCTTTCCCTAATTTCTTTTGCCAACTTGGTTAAACTATCAATATATTTTGGATGCAATTCGTCCTCTTCAAAGAGAACATCAATCTTTTGCTCCAAACGGGTTATGTTCTTCGATAGACTGTCTATCTCGTCTACCTCTTTCACGGCTATAATACTTGCCGCAGCCTTCTGAACTAATGGCTGAAGATGTTTCCTCATGTGTCTCTTTACTTGTTCTTCTGAACATTTCAAAAGCATAGATACCCCTTTAGGAGTAACAGCCCCACTATGCAGTTGTTGTTCTAACTCACCCCTTAACTCATGTATACAGAAAGCACATCTAGGATTAGAAGCATCTACATAATCCCCCATATGATTTCTTTGATGCCTTGCAGATGTTCCGCTAGGCCAATCCATTCTATTATCTAAATCATCGGCAGTAATTGCCATTGTCTCTAATTGTGCTTCTAAGTCATCACGGTCTTCGTGATTACACAATTTACATCTTCTTCTCTTTACCATGCTAATACACTTTCCCAACTTTTCTTTACGTTCTTCTTTGGTGTAGCCTTTTTCTTAGGGGCTTCTTTTATTTCTACAAGACCCGGCATAAATACAGTTTCTTTTCCGGGAGTTCTCTTACATTTCCCAGATAGAATTGCAAGATTTTTCATCTGTCTTCTAGTAATGTTAACGGATATACCTTTTACTTCACCAATAAATTTATCATAGTCTGCTATTCTCTTAACAGTTTTGCTATCCTTTAAACCAATATCAATAAATGTAAAATTTTTGAGTCTACCTTGTGCATGAGAATCTCTAAACATACCCGTTGTTCTATTCATTCCCCAACCCGGATTATTTTTATCTCCAATCATTTCTGCTACATATTCTCTAACTGCATCTATTTGCATTAATTCTGCCGCAGTAGTTCCTTTACCTGTATCTACAATCTTAAGTTTAAGATGCTCAAAATTAACATCTTCTTCTAGGGCTTTAACTACTTCACTTAATACATGAAGTAATCCATTCTGAATCAATGCCTTCTTACGAATAATCATCTTTTTAACTTCATACAAATCTCCACTACCTGCAAAAAATGCTTGCCACATAGGAGGTTCTGCTTGGTTCTTAGCAGTATTATACCAATCACTAGAAACTGCCTTTAGAGATTCTTCTTTGCCACCAAATAGTTTAGCCTTTAGGTTTCTATATTTAACATATTCTGGAGTTCTGTAATGTCCATAAACTTCCACAACGTCTTCTTCTTCATCATAATCTGCGTTGCTTCTATTAACCTTATTCCAATCTGGAATTGTGAATATAATATTTCTTGGGTCGTCATCAGTATCTCTCATGTCTTTTAGTTTAACATATACTTTAATAACTTCCTTCTTATCTTGTTCTGTAATGGCCTCGTTCATTTCTAACATATCATCTAATAATTTAACTATGTTATGACCACCATCTGGAATTTCATTTTCTCTATTTCTAGCCACCGCTAAATCCCCATGATTCGCAACTAAATCTAAAAGGCTTTTATCAGAAGTTATTCCTAAAGAATCTCCACTAATAGAATCACAATCCTTTTTCCAACCATCATAGGCTTCTGCAAACTTAGAAGAATCAAAGGTTTGAGTTCCTTCAGAACCATCAATATTAACTACTGTTGATGCCTTCTTCTTCTTAGCCATGTTTATTCCTCCTTACGATTATCTTCATGTGTTGACATTAATCCTGCTGTCCCTGCCACAGCACCACCCATCGCCAACGGTATTACCTTTTCTACATCGCAATTGCATTCATCTTCACACTTGCATTTCTTTCCCCCATAAGATATATTGAATAATGCATCGGTTCCCCCACCTGATGACATTACTGCCCCTGCTTCTTTTATTATATTCCACCACTTCATAATCTATTCACTTCCTTTATTAAATCCTCATAGTATTCGCTATCTGGATTGTGTAGTATCCAAACTTCTTTTTCCTTTTCTTTAATTAGAATTCCTAGCGGGTCGGTTCTTTGAAACCCTAATGTATTTTCAAAGTCTGCATGAATAGCGTAGTCTTTAGTAAGAGTGTGTGAGCGAATTTTATACTCGCTTTCGCTTTTGAATAAATTAAACCACATATTAATTATACTCCTGTATTGCTGTTTTAATTTTAGAATATAATGGGTGCTTTGTGTAAAAATTAATTTTATATTTATCTCCATCGTTTTTTGGGGGAATGTGTTTAAAAACGTTTTCAGGATTATTACTCTTTATTCTAACAATCATCACACTAGTAGGTTCTTGTTTTTCTTCGTCTTTAAAACCCATAGCCTCATGGTATGCTTTTATATGTTCATCATTAAAAAATTGAAATCCATCTTTTCCTACAAACGTTATTTTTGGCGCACCCATCCATTCTAAGTTTCTATTAATTCTTTCAACTGCATTATCCCTCATGTCTTTTCTGACCCACTCATGCATAACTCCTTCTCCCGCAGATTTACCGTGCTTTCCATGTGTCTCTAGGAAAAAAGGAATGTTTTTTTGTTTGAAAAAGTCTGCTTTTATTTCTTTAGGAGAAACATCATCTTTAGTCCGTTGTAACATTTCGTCTGATAAAGTGTTAAATTTAACCCAATTAAAAAGAACTCCTCCTGCCTTCTTATCTTCCTTACTTACTGCTATAATAAATTGAGTTAAATCCCCCCAACGATTGGGCTTCCCATGTCCTCCCTTAAGAAACCTATTAATTTGTTTTTTTGAGAACTCATTTTTTTCAATTAACTCAAACCAATTCATACATCAAACCCCCTTTTAGATTTCTTTCGTCTGGGTATTCTTTTTCTACGGCTAACTGTTGAATCAAGCCAATCTCTATGTCCCTCTCTATATCTTTCAGAAGGCTTCATTTCTCCTTCAGTTATTTGTCCTACCCC
>CEPE01124675.1_pt1 | contig 18539 bp, 9 predicted proteins | sample 530531 | NCBI WGS metagenome assembly CEPE01 (sample SAMEA2620273, study PRJEB7988) | marine metagenome | biome: marine biome (ENVO:00000447); feature: deep chlorophyll maximum layer (ENVO:xxxxxxxx); material: "saline water (ENVO:00002010), including plankton (ENVO:xxxxxxxx)" | depth 80 m
TGACAGGAGTGAGCAAATTGAGGTTGGCATTGCAAACCAGCTTGCCAATCAACGGCGTGCTGACTTGGACTACCTAAACAGAGCGCAGCTTGCAAACATTGGCAGGCGTCAGGGGATAATGGATTCACTTGCGGCAAGGGAGCTTATGCCTATCCAAGCAAGGAACCAGATGCAAGGACAGCAGCTTAACAGGCTGGCGCAGCTAGGCCAGATAGATAGGACTAATCAGATTTACCATCTAGCGGAGACCCCAGAGTACACGCAAGCGCGTGAATACCAAGAAGCACTTGAGGCTCAGGGTATGCAGCCTTACGCAGCACCGGGATACAATACGGGATATGTTAATTACGACATGGGCCAGACTGAACCGTTTGCCAGATTCCCAAAGCAGCCTTTCTTGGGGTACGGAGTTAATCCCCTGAACGGTTTGTACGGATACCAATACGCAGCACCATTATACAACAATTACCCTAGGGTTCTTGAAAGAGTCTAGCACTATAACCTGAGATTATTATGGCAACTTTCTACGACATAGCGAGGAAAACAAGAAACGCCCTGCCCTATATGGATGAGTACAGAGGCGGCATAGGTTCCGGGCGGGCAAGGAACACTGCTCCAGTAGGAATGACCCAAGGGTTTATTGAGCCAGATTACTATATACCTGATGACCTTGCCGCTGGAGGTGGCTCGTATTGGTTTGAGAATGAAGACCCTGAGGCCACGTACGGTTCTTTCTCTCAGGCTGTTGCCGCAACTGGAGGAGACCCTAATAAGGAAAGGCAGGCTATTGTTGCTAACAACCAGCAGAGGTTAAAGCTTGAAGCAGCTAAGAGAGACTTCGCAATGAAGCTGCTTCAGGAGCAGAGGATGCGTGAGAACAACAGGTTGAGGGCTATGAGCCAAGCCCAAAGCAGGGCCATGTCTTATCAGGCTAGGCAGCAAGACTTAGCTGAGAGGAAACAAGCAAAAAATCTTAGTGCTTACGGCTCTTCTGCTTTAGGTAGATACAGTCAGAACCCCACGTCAGCAAACAAGACAAAACTATTGTCGGGATATGCTAGGGCCGGTGGAACACCAGAGCAACTAGATGCTTTTAGCTTTGCCCTTGATCAAGCTGCGAGAAGGGAAGCGGACTATCAGACTTCAAAAGAGAGGCAGGCGTTCACGGCAGAGAAAGAGTCAGCTAGTAGGGTTGCTGATTATTTAAAATCGGGAGATCAGATAAGCTGGGATGCTTCTAATATTTCTAGCTCTACATTTTCCAACCCATTAAAAACCAGCCTTGAAGCAGAAGCTAGGGAGTGGAATACAATTCAAGACAGCAGGGAAGTTCAGGCAAATAATGTGCTTGAAGCTTGGCAGAAGTTGGAAGATTCCAAAAGGGGGCAAAACGAAAGTCAGCTTGCCGTCATTAACAATCAACAAAATATACTGCGGATGCAAAACCCTTACTTTTTTGACACGCAAAAAGAAGGGAAGTGGGTTAATCCTTTTACAGAAGGTGGCGGTGGTAGGTATCAACACAGGTGGGACATAGAGAACCTTTTCAATAAAGACAATGAACCGCCACCACCCCCTCCGCCTTCTCCCTCAACTCCGATTACTAGTCCTAATCCTTTAACAACCAGCACGGGCGTGCAGCCAACCATGCCCACTCAACCTAGAAGGACTACAAGCAGGCCATTTTACAACAGCCGTGGCCAACTGGTGGTGGACTCTTTGCCTGATTATTTTACAAGCCCGGAGGAGAGGGCTTTTGAGTATGATCAAAGAAGGCAGAGAGATGCGGCTTTCAGGGACGCCCAAGACTTGGCTGATCCTAGTAGGGTTGAGCGCAGGCAGGCAGAAGAAGCTTACCTTAACGAACTAAGAAACAATTTCAACGAGCGGCAGGCCCAAAGGGCTGCTGATGAATTTAAACAGCAAGTTAGGTTTGCCTTAACTAGCAAGGATTCTCCTGCTGCCCAAAGATTCTTACGTGATAACCCCGATGTTTTGGAGAACGAGCTTGAATGGAAAGATGAACTCAATATTCCGCTTGATGAGGACGACTATCCTTTTACTTTAGACCCAAGCAACCGAGGTGATCTTCCGGTGCTTGAGCCGCCACCTCAGCCTACATCTTTGCGGCCAAAAGGAACACAGATATCTACAGCCCCAGCCCCTGCTCCTGTTCCAGCCCCTGCTCCTGTCCCTGTTCCAGAACCTGAAGTTGTTCCGGTTCCTGTTACTGGAGACAATGTTCCCATTACACCTGTTGTTACTGAATCGTTAACGCCTCCTCCTCCGTTTTTACCCATAGGTGGCCCCGCTGAAGAATCCCCAGTCGGCCCAGCTATAAATTACCAAGTAGGAGAATTACCAACAAGCGGTAAGCCAAGGCCGGTTTATCAGCAGTTCCCAGAAGGGACTCCTGTAACCTATATGCAAGACCCCAATTCAAGGCCGACAATAACAGTTGCCCAATTATTCCAACTGGCTTCTGATAAGGCTGATCAAATCCGTGCTACGGGTAGCGTGTCTGATGATGCCGCCCTTAAAAGAATGGCTGCTCTGTCTGCCCTAAGAGAAGTTATTGATTCTGGTTTATACAGAGTACTTGACAGAGACGGGAACGTGTTGGAATTAAATAGTGATGACGATGCAGTAAGGGAAGACGCTCTAAACAGAGTGAGAAAAGCGTTTATGGTGGGGGAATAATCAATGGCAAATAGCTATTTTACTGAAGAAGACTTTCTTGATTCTTTCAATGAGTGGTCAAAGCCTGAGAGAAAAGAATGGGCGACACTCAACGCAGAAAGATTTGACCAGATTACTGGCCAAGGATACGAGCCGATTACCGGCAGTGATCTGTTTAGTGACTTAGCTTGGTGGGAAGACCCTGACATTTCCTCCCAAGACATGGGGTATCTTCAAACCGCCCCATTAAGTAACCCCATGACTGGGTTACAGTATGGACTAGAAAATGTTCCTGAAGCACTTGCCTTAGAAGCTGCTGGTATCGGAGAGATGTGGCAAGGGGCTTTCGGTTCTCCTGATGATCAGTTTCAAGCAAGAGAACTTAGGAAGGCCGCGCAACTAAACCTTGAGGAAGAGAAGCGCAGGCAAGATGAAAGCATAGATATAAACGCATCTACACGGGGACTGTATGATTTTTCTAGGGATGTCGGAACAGCATTAGGGCAAGAGATACCTTTTCTTCTTGGAACCGCAGGCATAGGTAAAGGTGTTCAATTAGGGTTAAGAGGTGGTGGTGCTTTTGTTGGAACCACTAGTGCTGCCAGACCTTTTGCGCTTTACAGCACAGGCATCAGTGCAGAGGCAGCGGCTAAAGCTGGAAGGATGGCCACCATAGGCTCTCTTTCTCTTATTCATGGCTCTAGATCAGCAGGTGGTACTTACGGTGCGGCTGTTGATGGGTACGCAAATACTGAGTTGGAGAGGCTGAAGAAAGAAAACCCTGACGCTAACCCGCTGGCCCTTCAGAAGAAGGCTTATGACTCGGTACAGGGTGATGCTTTTTACCCTGCTGTTGCATCAGGTTTGATAACTGCTGGGCTTGTTGCTGCATACGGCCTGAAGGGTGACGCTTGGATTCTCAACAGACTGTTTACCCCTACTGCATCAGGCAAGGTTGGGTTTACTGAGTTTGCTAAAGCAGTAATTACTCAAGGAGGGGTTGAGGCTTCTGAGGAGGGGCTTGATCAGCTTGCACAGGGCATTGTTGCAAGGATGTCATATGACCCGGATAGGTCAGCAGATGAAATACTAGGACAAGCCCTTCATGCTGCACTTATCGGAGGGGTTGTCGGAGCCAAGATCACAGGAGCAGGTGTGGTTATGACTGCCACACAGCAAAGAATAAGCGAAGCTGGTGATGTGCGGTCAATGCACAAGGCATTTAAAGCTGCCGCACTTAAAGACAACCCGGAGATAACTGAAGAACAGGCCAGCCAAATGGCTGACGAACAGGTGAAGTTGTCTTTGCAGTTTAAGAGGGAGCAAGAGGAAGAGATTGCGAAGGCAATAGAAGAGGGTAAAGAAAGAGCGGAATCAACCACAGAGGAATCAGCCGCAACCGGAACTACTCCAGCAGAAACAAAACCCGTAGACGATTTGGCTATCTTCACAGAGCGTGAACTTGAAGAAGAGGAGGCGTATGCGGAGCTTGAAGAAGCCAGACTGGAAAGAGAAGAAAAGACAGCCACCCCAGAAGAAAGAGATGCGGCTCTTGAGAGAATAGCCATAGAGAATCGGCGTCAAAGATATATTGCCGAGGAGTTTGAAGCCTTGCAGGCAAGGGGTATGGTTAGGTCAGAAGACCTAGAGAAAGCAGGAGGAATCAGTGCTACAGAATTTAACCAAAGGACAGCAGAGGCTAGGGCAGATGAAAGAATCCGAAAGGAACAGGAAAGCCTACTAAGGAAACAGCAAGAGTCTGCCACGGTTGAAGATGGGGATGTAGGCATAGGGACAACCACACCAAAAGATGGGGATGTAGGCATAGGGACAACCACACCGCCAGCACCACCGCAAGGGCCAAGACCTATCACTCCCGCCCCCGCACCTGAGCCTGCTCCAGAGGAGGCTGAAGAGTCTCCTATAACCCAAGATTATAAACAGCCTGAGCCATCTCCAGAGGTAACTCCTGAGCCTGAGGTGACAGAAGACGAGGACAACTATGTTGTTGCTGCCCCAAGAGGGAAGAGGGGTAAGGACAAAAAGATTACTCAGGTGTACTCTGATGTTATTGACGGGAGCAAAGCTTCTGAGCAGATAGACCTTGGCGTGGATATACAAGGTCGCCCCGCTTACCTGAAGTATAACAGGAAGTCTAAGAAGTTTAGCATTGGGGTTATTGATGAAAGCGGGAAGTTCATACAGAAGCTTTCACTAAAAGATAACAAAGCCATACAAAGGTTTTCAGAAGGGAAGGGGAGCAAGCGGCGTTTAATTGGGGCGAAGATTCCTAAATCAATTACAACTCCCCAGTTTATTGCCAAGTCAATTACTGAAGGGACTGAGACGTGGGAGATAACTGATCCAGATTTACTCAAGTCAACAGAGCGGAGGATGCTTGAGACATCTCCTGCTTTTGAAAAACTACAGGATGTTATTGATAAAGTTAAAGCCCCCTCCATAAAAGAAGTTTTACGTAAAGGGGCGAACGATGGTTCCATCACACTTGAACACGTCCGTGCTTTGATAGCATTAAGCGAGTCCAAGGAGACAGCCAGAGGCCAGAAGAGACCATCTGTTTACACTGGCGCAATAGAAAGCCCAACCCAACTGGCTAGTCTTTTAATGAAGGCTATTAGTTCATACGCCTTCACAGAGAAAGACGGAGCATCAAGGTATTCTAATCTAGTTGGAGAGCCTGAGGAGCAGGTAGCTAAACTTGCTAGGTCACTAAAGGCTAGGACAAGGATGTCCACCACCAAGGAAACTGCGATAGCTAGGTTGCTTACATCTGCATACGAAAAAGTTAACCGCGCTCCCACTGGGCTGAAGTCATATGAACAGATGCAAGAACAGTTACCTGCCGCTAGAACTGCTAGAACCACGCAGACTGTAGCTGTTGAAACAGCAGAGGGGCAATTACAGGAAGTAACAGAAATCAGGGAAGACGAGTTGCCAGAGGGAGTGATGCAGGACGATGAGTCTATATCTCAGACCCAAGATGCTAGGACAGAACTGGAAGACAGCATATCTAATGCGGCAACTGAACTTAAAGATGAAGAGTCTCAGTCCTCAATGGAGGAGATAGAAGACAGGCAGTTCGTATTAAATATTGCCAAGCAAATTGAGAATAACCCACAGGCCGCAAAGCTCCTTGAGGAACTAAACCTTGATCCGTATTCAATGACGGAAGAGGACGAAGCTGCTGCTCTAAGATTTGCCAAGCGGTCTGGCCATCCAGAGCCAGAGCGTCTAGCTCGCCACCTCATAGAAATAAAAGACGTTCTTTCTGGTAACGTAATGAGAGGCAAGCGCAAGCCAATGAAAACCGTTGTGCCTGATTTGCCAGAAGCAAAAGGGTACGACCAAATCCTTGACCTAATTAACCGCAAGGACAACGGGCTTACTGAAGAAGCAAGAGAGTTTACCAAGATGTTCCTGAAGCGTCTTGATCCTTCTGTCTTAGAGTTTCTTACGTTCAAGATCACAGGTAGTATAGACAGTGAGACAGGTGAGCAGTTGGTTGAATATGATGGCACGTTCAACACATTGCTTAACATAGCTGAGGTCTCAACATCTCAGGGTGTTTCACCTGAAACAATAGCGCATGAAATAGCGCACGCCACTGCGAAGCTTTTACCTGAAAGCGTTAAGCGGGAGGGTAACGAGGCTTACAGGTCTCAAGTTAAAGCTGGCCTAGCCAAGGCAAAGAAGAAGCTTGAGAAGGCAAAGACTTTTGAAGAGTGGCAGCGAGCCACCTTCACATATCAGTTCCTAGAAGCAGTGGAAGCCGAAATGGATTCTGATGGTTACGGAACAGGGGTTACTCCTGAAAGGTTTTGGCGCATTGCTAACAGGTTGTACTCTTCAATCTTCCTGAAGAACAGGCCGGTTAAAATAACAGACCTTTTGGCTGACACTCCCACTGGTCTTTCTGAAGATTATGTTAGTGGGTCAATTGGAAGGGGGCTTAACTTATGGAGCTACCCTGCCCAAGACATCTCTTCTGCCGACACTTCAATAAACCAAGGCAGGATGCCTACTACCTTCACATCTAAATTTGTTGAGTTTGTTCCCGGTGGAATAAACGCAGACATAGGGGGCGGTAGGTTTGACAACGCTACTGAATACTTAAAATCACTGGGCGTTGAGAATTTAATTTATGATCCCTTCAATAGGACTGTAGAGCATAACGATCAAGTAGTAGCTAGGATTGCCAACGGGCAAGCCGATACTGTTACTGTAAACAACGTGCTTAATGTGATTAAAGAAGCGCGTGGTCGTCAGTTGGTTATAGCTCAGGCAGCTAATGCAGTTAAGCCCGGAGGTACTGTTTACTTTAAAATCTTTGAAGGGAACAGGACGGGGAGGGGGGCTTCACCTAAGACAAAGCCAGACAACTGGCAGGAGAACAGGAAGGCGGCTGACTACCTGTCAGAAATTGAAAGCAAATTTGGAAACGTACAACGCCGTGGCGATATCATTATTGCCAAGGAGCCTAAGATTGAATCTGAAATAGCTGGATCACAGGACTACAAAGCTAGGGTTAGCAAAGCCCTAGAGAAGGGTCAGGTTATTTATTCCAACGGCTTGGAATTTTATATCGTAGACGAAAAGCTAACTGAAGAAGAACAGCTTGCCGTGGAAGAGCGCAGAGGGGAAGACCCCTTTGAGCCTTTAGACGATGCAATGTTTCCAGACAGAGATGCTCCGGGCTGGATTGAAGTAGGGGCCGTTGACCCATCAAGAATTAAGATGAACCAGTCTCAGGTATCAACTCCTGAGTTCAGGGAATTTTTTGGCAACTCAATAATAACAAACTCACCTGAGTTCCATCAGCTTTTATCTGACGTGAGTCCTGATGGACAACCACGTAAGTGGTACAAGTTTGCTTATGATGACGGCAGTAAACCCGAACCTCAAATCGGAGATGTCCTTGGGCGTAATGTTCCTAGGACACCTGCAACTGAGGTTCCCATAATAGAAACTCTTTTCAATTATTATCCTCAGGTAATGTTTCATGCCACCAATGTATTGCAAGTTGGCGAGGGGGACATTGTAGACTTTGATGCTCGCCTGTCACTGCATGATGGCAAAGTTGTTAAAAAGGAAGACGAGCGCAACACAAGAAGGACTGGAATATTTTTATCCCCAGACCCTGAGTTTGGTCAGCAGTTTATTGGGAGACCATACATGGTAAACGGCAAGGCTAACGAGTCCATGTTAGAAGTCTTGACCGGAGTCCGGGTTCCTGAAGGGGAACTCACTATGGATGAGTGGATAAAAACCCAGAAACTAAATACGAGGGTTTACCCTCTTTTTGTTAGGGCAGAAAACCCTGCTGATATGCGTAAGCCTGAACACAGGCAGGCAGTACGCGCTGCGTTTGAAGAAGTTCAAATACTAAACAACAGGGTAAAGAAATATTTAAACAAAGCCTTGAAGGGTGAAGCCATAACTCTTGATATGGATACCAGTGAGGCTATTGAAAGAGCTAAAAAATTCTACGATGAATCAATAAGAGATGACTCGGAGATTGAAGACCTTTCTGACGTAGACTACCTATATGAAGATGAGGTTGACTACGCTCAGGATTTCTTGAGCAGTGAGATAAGCGGATTAAATGATGTAGCCAGAGAGAAGAATGAAAGTGACAAGCAGGAAGTGCTTGAGGCAGTTGAGTTGCTTTCTAAAGGGTTTGCTACATCTAAGGTTGATCACTTTTTAAGAGGGGGTATCCCAACAAAAACAATTACTGCGGCTATTGATGGAGCAAGAGTAAGGTTTGAACCAAGAGAAGAGGTCTTTCTTAACAGGGCTGAGTGGAGCAGGGTTGAAGCGTTATCAAGGTTCATGGAGTTTGCTGGGTTTGATAGCTACTTTGTTACAGAGACAGGCAGGACAAACCTTGCAGTGTTCAGTGGCGACCAACTCAAATCCGCAATCGGAAACAAAGGAACCTTTTCTCGCACACCGGGGAGCGGTATTAGCGGCAGCATAACACAGTCTGAATCGGATGTGTTGAATGAGTTACTTCAGGAAATATATCCGCTTATAAATCCTGATGAGTTTTACGCAAGAGGTCTTACCGACAGGGCGCAGAGGGGTGTGTTTAAGAAAGCTCTGGATGTAGCTCTTTCAATTGTTGATGCAATGACCCTTGCAATCACAAGCGGTAAAAACATTTCAGCTAAAGCACGCCAAGACTACAGGAGGTTCTTTAAGAAAGTTGAGGGGATGTTGAAGACAGGCAAGGGTTTGAAGTTTGACCAAGCTTCCGATCCGTTAGGTATGCTTAGACACCATGCTGGCCCAGTCCCCCATATATCTTCTCTTGGTAGTGCCAAGATGCTCAAGAACTCAATAGACCTTAGAGAGAAGTCTGGCAGGCCAGATCAAAGAGACATATTGCTAGGGCAATCCGTTGCTGCTTACTCTGATTTAGAAAAAATTATCAGGAAGTACATACCAGATGACCTGTCCACAGGTGCATACAATATCTTGCAGATGCAGATAGCAGATGAGATTGGGCAGGTTATTGCAGAGACAGGTTTTGATGTAAAAAATTACGAGCGTCAGTACAACGATTTCATTGCAGACGGAAGGCCAGAGCTTGCTGCCGCGCTAACGCACTCCAGTTTGCAGTTGCTTAAAAGAGTTCAAAGCAGGCATCAGAACATAATAAAAAGAACTCAAGAATTAATTGAGAGCCTTGATACCAAGAAGGTAAAGACTCAGCTTGAGTTAGCTACTAAGGCTTTTGATCGCCTTGCAATTAGCGAGGAGTTAAGCCGTGATATAAATAAACAACTTGATGCTGCGCTCACATCTTTAACCGTAACTGAAACTGATCCACGCGCTCTTAATGCTTTGGTGGCTATAGCTGGAGATGAAAAAACCTTAGTGAGGATGCGGACAGAAAGGGTGAAGCGTCAGGATGATTCTGAAGGAGAGCTTTTAGTTAAAGACCGCGCAGTCAGGATGGCGAGATACCTAGCTTCTTCCGCAACAGGGAACAACTTGCTAACAATTAACCCAAATCAAACTGCTGCTGATGTTGTTGTGCTGGCCGATCAAATACTTGAAAAGTTTTTCCTTGAGAGGAAGCTTCAAGGGAACCCAGTCCCTGAAACCGGCAGCTTCGCCTATAAAGGCTGGCGTGCGGCGGCAGGGCTGCTCGCAGCTAACCACTCATTAAAAGAAAACGCCCTTGCTGTAGCGTTCCAACAGGAAGAAGAAATAACTGAGGCCCAGTTAGGTAAGTTTGCACAGAATTTAATCAAGGGGGTTGAGAACCAGAACCCTAAAAAGAAAACAAAAGAAATTGCTAAGGCAACTAGGAGGGTAAGGGACTACACCAGACAAGAGGAAAGGCGTAGACTTGTATTTCAGAAGCATTACAAAGTGGTGAACGACTTGCTGCAAGACATCCAGTCTCACTACGAAGCATCACAAATAGCATACCAGTTTCTTCAAGACCCTGAGTTTCAGGATTACCTTATGCTTTTAAATAAAAACATAAAGGCGATGGAGACTCCGACCTTTATGAGAAGAGACAAGGATAACAAGCTGGTTCTTGTTGATGGGGTTTTGCCAGAGGCATACTCAAAAGGAGAGATTTTGGTTCCTGTTCCTGACCCTAGTGACAAGGGGCCGGGGCAGCTTGTGCCTGTAAAAATAATGTCTAATGACAAAGGCACTGAGCAGCTTGAGAAATTGCAGGTAGCCTATCAAGGCATACTTGATTGGCTTGCTGAACATCCCCCGAATCCTGAAACGGGCGAGAACACTCACCTTTACTACGACTACTATGAACACTGGAGACGTGCGCTTGAGTACACTTACTACTCAGAGCTAGTCCAGCATCCTAAGCAGAATGTCAGAAGGTTCTTAACTAACCTTAACCTTACAGTTCTTGACCAGCTACTTAACAACATACCCGCAAGGACAGCAGAAGTTGCGAAGCAGTTGTCACGCAAGTACAACTTATACTTTGCAAGGATGGGTGCTTGGAGGGCTAGGCATGAAGACGCTTGGCTTAACAGAATGGTTGCGGCGGCTAAGAGCCACGGGTACAAGTACTCACTAACAGATGAATCAACCCAAGATGCTATTGATAATTGGGAGTCAACAGTTGGTAACGAGTTGCGACACTCACACCAAGAGGAGGGGCGCAATCTTCAGGAGGGAGACCCCCTTCTTGCCTCTGAGATAGGGGTAACAAAAGAAGACATGGAACTCCTTAGGTATGAGGGCATGATGACAAGAGAAGCTTACGCCCTCAACCAAGAGATATCTGCTTTAGATAAATCAGTTACTCCTACTTACATTGTAGAGCAAGGGGTTGAGACAGGTCAGAAGAAGATTGTAAGACTTCCTGTATCCAAGGGTGAGACATTTCTACCACGTGTGTTTAGTGAGCAAGGGCGTGCGCTTGCACGTGCATGGAGAAGTGAAAAAACCAGCAGCAATAACTTCTTGGATTTTGCTGACGAGAATGGAAACGTAGACAACACAGTTTGGGCCGGGGTTTTTGATAGGCTTTTCAATCCGAGACCCGCTGCCCTCTTCAGCTTCTTAGCTGACAGGAATCCTCAGTTTATAAGGAAGGCTTCAATGGTTGTTTACGGAAACGAGGAGGTTCCTTTAGAAGAAATATACCTTCAGGCAGCTAACAGAATACAGACCGGAGAATTAAAAACCGCAGAAGATGTTGCCAGCTACCTTAGTGATGAGTCTGGCCTGCCTCTTGCCGACTTAAAGGCCGTTATAATCTCAGAGTATAGGAACATCCTCAACTCCGTTGAGGCTATGGTTCTGGAATCCGAAAACGCAGACGCGCTTGTTTCTTATAGCTCGTTCAAACAGGATTCTCCTTTCACAAAGGCAAGAGGAAACCAAATAGCTCCCTACTATTTCTATCAGCACGGCTTTAAGAACCAAGCAGACATAGCTAGGTTTGCTTTAATGGGGGCAAGCAAGCCTCTTGAGAATTTAGTTCAAGGGATGAAGAGCATCAGGTCTGAGATGGAAGAGCTTCTTAATTGGATAGCCAGAAGGGAGGATGAATTAACCAGACCGGGAGGGAAGTTTGAGAATAAGACAAGGAAGAGCAGAAGGGTTCAACAGTACATAGGAAAAGAGTTAGACCTTCTGGTTGAGGAAGGCACTTATTACGGGCCTCCGTTACAGCAAATCAAGTACCTCATTAGGATGCTTGATCAGTACACTGACTCCTTTGCTAATGCATATGGAATGGGGAGCGCAGGAACTAAAGAGGACTTCATGCCTCAGTTGTGGCAGAGGGGTGCTGGCACTATGATTGGCGGCACTCTCGTTAGCGGGGGCATCCTAATAAAGAACGGACTGGATTCTTCTGTCATAGGAGGCAGTCAACTTGCTTTTGTCCAAGGACAAACCGGAGCTTCTGCTTACTTGAGGGGATTGCTATGGAGGCTTCCGATGTCTGCTGGTAAGTTTTTGTTTTCAACTGCCAGATCAGTTCCCAAGTTTGCTCTAGGTGTTGATGTTGGTTTGACGGCCCAAGGCAAGAAACTCAAACCCAGAGTTAACTTCAACAAACCTGATCTTTTCTTTAAGTCAGTGCCTGCTTTGTTTCAAGCAGCCAGAAACGCAAAAGGCATACATAAAATAACTGCCCCAATACGTGGGTTCTTGGCTCCCGTCATAGAAGAGTTTGCAGGGAATATGCCAATGCGAGTCATTGAACATAAGACCTTGGATGAGTATGGGCTTGGGATGCCAATCACACCTATAGAAACTGAAGTAGCTTTTCAGAATGATATGTCAACAGGCGGCAGAGGCGTGAATGAATTTGATAGCCCGTCTGCTGTAATACAGGCAACAGGAAGAACTGGCCAAGCTGCTTTAGCCGAAGTGGAAGCGGTGCTTGCGCTTACTCAGAAGACAGTGTTCCCCCGTCTGGGTGACATAGTTGGAAACGATCAGACGTTTCAGCTTGGGATGTCCTTTATAAACAACATAGACAGTAGACTTCGCCATGTGTTTATTGAAAGGCAAGAGGCCGGTGTATCTCTTAACGAGGAGATAACAGAAGAGGAACTTCTGGGTAGATACCTTGGAGTTATGCGAGCCAACAAGGCTTCATTTAATGCTGCTCTTGAGATGCTTTCAAGAGGAGGGGTTACGAATTTCCAGAAAGAAGCCAGAGACTTTTTAAGAGAACTCAAGAAGTACATGGAGGAGACAGACAGTAGCCGACCAGCTAAAGCTCCTGTCAAATTTCTGACTGACCAGCAAAGAGCGGCTGTTGCCGTAGGATATGCGACTCTTGTTAATGCCGCAGTTCCCAGCAACAGGCCGTTCGTCACGCGCTTAAATAAATTAAACAACCTGATGTTAGCCCTAATGGGGTGGAGTACAAATGCTGTTCAGGTTATGGGAGACTCTACGTTTAATAGAACTTCTAGGAGGGGAACAAGAGGGGATAGGGCTGTTCAAATGTTTGCTGCCCTTATGTTCATAATTGCTATGGGAGGTATTGGATCAATACCAGAGCAGCACATTGCAATGTACCTGATAAATCTTTGGAACTCATGGGCGTTGGGGAGGAAATCAACAAAGGCTTACCCATACGAAAGACCAAAGGATGAGCAGGCTAGGGCATACCTAGCCTTGGCTGCTGAGATTTGGCCCATGCTTGGCCCTTGGCTTTCATCTGTTGCTGAACCCGGAGGACAGCCAATGAGGGGAGCCATGCACCCCGGATCACTTATGATCGGTAAGTCTGGCACAGTCATGCGGTACGTCATGGAGACAAGTATGACTGGTGATCCTACTTACGGTTTAAGGACGTTCTCTAATGGATTAAACCCAATGACCGGAGTGATAGATAATTACTCTGAGTACGGTAGGGGTAGGCTTGCATTTGATAACGCACTGAGAGGTCTCAAAAGATACTCTCCTGCCGAAGACGTTAAGTTTTTTGAACAGATGAGTCTTATTGAAGCAGCTAACGCAATCAAACCATACAAACATGAAGCAGATAAGCTGGTGTCTGCAATAGCTCGCAGTTCCGGGCGAAACAATAACGACCCTAACAGGTTTGATGTTGCGAACAGACTTTACAATGAGTTGGTTAGCAAGATTGTTGAAACTGTTCCGCCGCAAGGTGCGCCTTCAGGGGAAAGGGAAGCATCTATAGGGACTATGGATGTAACTGAAGCAGAAGGAATGGTTCAGCAATTACTCAAGAGAAGAAACCCTCTTTACTATGCTCGTAAAACAAGGCTCTCAAAGTCTGCCCTTGAGTCTGAGATGTCTAGGTTTAAAGAGGTTGATAGCGACTGGTACACAGAAACAATGGGAGTCCTTGAAAACTTTGATGACTTTGTTGCTGGGAAGTCCCCAGACTTTAGGAGACCTCAGTCAATCTATGGGAAAGAAGAGGTTGAGAAAATTATCCTACCAAGGCGAAGCCGAATGCCCTCTGGAAGAATACCGATAAGGCCGATGCCATCAGGTATTTAATGATTCCGTTTAGGTGGGTATGAAGGGGACAGTAGAACCCTATAGCATCTTAATAGCTATCCTACCTAAACGGAAAATCTCTCGCCGCCACCCTGACACATTGCTGTAGAAGCAGGTAGGTTAATAGTGTCATTTGTGGTAATCAACATCTAAGGACAGCGGCGAGGAAACTTTTGTCATTGTCTGTCAGTGAAATGAGTTACCATTGACAGCAAGATGAAGAATATTACTACGCAAATCAGTACGTGTTCATTCATACAGCAATGCTTCCCTCAAGAGCCTTGGATATGTCTTCCTCGTCTCTGTCTATATATCTCTGAAGCATAGCAGGACTGTCCCATCCGATGATCTCAGTTATGGTAGTTGTTCTGACCCCCGCTTTAAGCATTCGGGTTGCAGCCCCGTGCCTCAAACAGTGGAATGTTAAGTTGTCTTTCAAGTCCGCTGACTTAACAATTGATTTGAACTCACCTGACAGAGAACCCCTGAAGTAATACCTGTCTTTTCCGAGTGGGAAAAAATACTCGTCGTCATCTACGGGAACTTTACCAAGGGCTATCCTTACATCATCAACAAGTGGTAAGATTATCTCACGCCGCTTTCTTTTCATGGGGATGAACTTAATGCGTTCAGCCTCCCAGTCCACAAAAGACCGCTGGAAGCAAGCGCAGTCGCCAAGCCTCATGCCGTAATGCCAGCCTAGTAGGATCATGGGAGACCAGTAGTGAGAGAACGGGCTATCGTAGCTTGCCTCTAAAAGTATCTTGGCCTCGTCAGGGGTAAAGCCTACAACCGTAGCGGCTTCCTCTTTGAACCTAGGGATTAGTGTTGTTGGGTTCTCATCAATCTGCCCGGTGTCCGAGAAGTATTTAAAGAAAGACTTCAGTATGCTGAGGATCAGGTTCAGGGTTATCCCTTTGCATCCGCTCGCCTTCCTGTTGAACAGGAACGAGTGTACGGTTCCCCTGTCAAGGGGTGGCTTCTTGTTGTTAAAGCAGTACGCGCTGTACACATCAAGGTACAACTCGTACATCCTTATTGTGTTGTCTGAAGAGGACAACGACTTCCAACTGATGAACTCTTTCACCATGTCGGGCAGTGTTTTGGTTTTCTTTTTTGGCATAGCTATAATCTCAGGTTATTGTATCTCAGTAAGCGAGATTAAATAATCTCGGTTACTTGCTTTCTTGAGGTGAGCCATTGCTGGCCCACGCATCAAATACTTTCTTGTCTTGGCTTGGTTGATAAGGTCAACCCCACAGGCATCAGCAAATGCTGCGGCTTCTCCTACTTGAAGGTTGGCCCATGTTGTCATCTTACTTATTTGCCCTATCTTTTTCAGGGAGAGTCCAGACTTCCTAGCTATGTCTCTATTAGACAATGCTTTTCTTCCGTCCCTCGCTATCAACCTTACAAGGTTTGGAGGTAGTTTATCCAACTTCAACACCAGTGACATCTTTACTTGTTCCTCTAACCCTGAAGTTAGGGTTCTGGTCAAGGTAGTCTGTCAGCCAACTTAACTTAAACCTATGGCTTCCTCCGCAGCCTGCGGCTTTCTTTAAGGCGGCTATGTAAGTACTGCTTACCCCTAAAGCTTTAGCGGCTTGGCGGGTATCAACCAGTAACGGGGCGTCAGACATCGTTTGTGTATGTTCCGTTTTCAAATCTTGTGTAGTTCTTAAAGAATAACAAGGGGACTTTAATTCCTGACTCGCCCTCCCTGTTCTTGTCTATGCTAACATAAACTGGCGTTCCCGGCCCAATGGGTGGGACACTCATGTCCCTCCAAATAAACAGCACCACGTCAGCGTCTTGCTCAATAGCACCGCTATCTCGGAGGTCACTTAACTTAGGGGGTCTTGAGTCTTTATCCACTTGCCTGCTGAGTTGGCTTAAAACAATTACGGGAATGCGTAGTTCCTTGGCGATAGCTTTAAGACCGTTACTGATTTCGGCAACCTCGTCATTGCGGGAACCCTTGTCACGTGTTGACCTTATCAGTTGCAGATAGTCCACAAACAAAGCCTTGATGCCGTGCTGTTGTTTCATGCGGCGAGCCGCTGCTGATATTTGCTGCACGCTAAGTGCGCTTCTGTCATCTATGTGGATAGGAGAGTTGGCGATCAGGGCCGCAGCTTCTGAAATCTTTTCAGTGTGGAACTGGATGTCATGCCTGCTCACCTTTGCCTGAGTGTGTATCAGGCGAGCTATTAAACTATCAGCAGACATCTCCAGACTAAAGATTCCCACAGGGTTGCCGTGATCTACAGCCATGTTCCTAGCCATGCATAATGCCAGTGATGTTTTCCCCATGCTTGGGCGAGCCGCAAGTATGGTTACGCTAGTGGGCTGCATCCCAAGTGTTCTGGTATCTATGTCTGGGTAGCCACATGATATCCCCTGCAAAGAACTTGGGTCTTTCAAGCCAGCCTCCATCTTGGCTAGGTACTCGTTGACTATGTCAGAGTTCTTCCTCTCCCCTGAGCCTGCGTTGTCTTGCGCTATCCTGAGTACGTCACGCTGGATACTATCAAGTGACTTGTTTGCATCAGATGAAGCGTACCCTTCCTGTACAGCTAAGTGTCCAGCCTCTATTAGCTGACGCTTGATCCAGTAAGACCTAAGCTCGTCAGCGTAGTACGGCCAGTTAGCAGGTGACGGTATGCTATCGCACAAGGATGTCACATATGACGGGCCTCCTACCTGATCCAACTTGTTTTCTTTTTTAAGCTGGTTCGTAAGCGTTAGGATATCAATGTTCTGACGGTTGTCCTGTAGCGTTAGTATTGCGCTGTATATATCTTTGTTTTTCAGGTTGTAAAAATAGCCTCGGCTACCGGGGTGTTCTGAAACAAAACCAGACAGTGCTTCCTTGGGGCTTTCAATCAAGCAGCCAAGCAAACCCATCTCCATATCTTCATTGTTGGGTGGAACCCTTACTTCTTTCATTGCTATACTCTTAGAGTTTTTGGAAATCTTCTGGCAACTCACGCACCAGTTTAAAAAAATCTTCTAGCGTCATTGCGACAAGCCAAGGTGCATGGTTCTTGCGAAAGGCAAACACAGGTATCTGCTCATCCTTCGCATCCCGTTGTGCTTGGGCTAGTCCATCACGTGTAACACCTCTTTCTCGGTGCTTCACTTCAAAGTGAAACTTGTTTAGTGAATCACACTTCACATCAGGGGCAGCACCTCCGTCCGCGCCAATGGCAGAGTGCTGGCATCCACGTATTGCATCTTTGTAACCAGCTTCTCTAAGCTGATCACGGAAAGCACGCTCTGCTACCGCTCCCTTGCGCCTACTGTTAATCAAGTAGCACCTCCTCAGATATGTACAAGGTCTTGTAGTATGTTGATTCTGCTAGTGCTGACATTGGAATGTACCATTGCTTCTCTTCACCATGCTCCCCCTCCTCTCCTAGTTTGATTGCTGAATCAAGAGATATCTGAAGTCGGGTTCGTTTAGCAGGGTCGGAGAACACTAACGTCTTAATGTTATTCTCCTTTGCGTAGTCCAGTAGCCTGTAGTCAAAGCTAAGTGATTCGTTCTGCCAAAGCACAGCAGTACTAAACTCAAACTCACGGACGAGGGTGTCGCCAATGTGCTTACCAATAAAAGTCTTCCTTCCGTTAATGGTTGTGTGAATTGCTTTCTTCATCACCGGGCAATGTCATCCAGCTAATGTTTGGATTGTTCTTGTCTATGAAATAAAATGTTTCCTCAACGTCTTCGTACCTACTGTCTCTTTTCTTTTCAGCCCACCAGTTTTTTTCTGTTTTGTTTACATCAATAACTATCATGGCCTTGAAGTCTGCCGATGGCAGTATGTAAAACGCAGGCTTACTTCCCGACCTACGATCAAAACTGTTCTTGTTGCATATCATAATGGACTCCCAAGGGTAGTCATTGATATCACTGAACACAAAGGTGCGTTGCTTTACTTCACAACGCTGTAAGAGGAACAGGTCACCGTTGTCAGTCATACTAATCCTATCACTTTGGTTTGCTGCAATGTGAGTAGGCGGTATCTGAACAGTGTGTCCACGTGATGACAGGTATTTAGCAACCCTCCACACAGTGGGTATACTGTCCTTAATGTGGGTGCGGTACTTCTCCCAGTCCCTCTCGTTCATCGTTATGACTTCCTTGATTTAAGTGAAGCACGTGCATTGGTGCTTCGTATAACAGGAGCAAAGTTATCTCTAACCCATTGCTTTGGGTCTTTAACCTTTAGGTGCTTTGCTGCCAGCTTCTGCATAGCAGATGTTGATATGTTGCAGCTTGCATAGAACTCATCCTCAGGTATCCCTAGGTTCTCAGCCATTTGTTTAGCAACCTTAACGGAGGT
>CEPE01124674.1_pt1 | contig 18366 bp, 19 predicted proteins | sample 530531 | NCBI WGS metagenome assembly CEPE01 (sample SAMEA2620273, study PRJEB7988) | marine metagenome | biome: marine biome (ENVO:00000447); feature: deep chlorophyll maximum layer (ENVO:xxxxxxxx); material: "saline water (ENVO:00002010), including plankton (ENVO:xxxxxxxx)" | depth 80 m
TTGCGAAGGAATGTGCGAGATTTGTTCTCCCGTTAGCAACACCAACTCGTTTGTATATGACAGGTAGTGCTCGTAGTTGGATGCACTATATTAATCTAAGAAGTGCAAACGGTACACAGAAGGAGCATATGGACATAGCAAACCTATGTCAACGTCACTTCATCTGTAACTTCCCAACCATTTCTAAAGCGTTAGGGTGGTGTGAAACTGCAACTCAAGATGAAGATTGCGATTGCGATTACAAGAACGAACACCCCGATGGGTGGGACGATTTGCAGCCGTGCCTAAGAATAGATTAATGCCCTTAGAAGTAATCCCACTATTCTCATCCCCAGTTTATGTTGCTAACGATGGTGAAATGCCTGACGTTACCGATGTAATAAATGATATGGAAACGATGGATTACCCACAGAATAATAGTGGTAATGTGACCAGTAATCCTCATACATTAAAAGAGTTACCTCAGTTACAGACTTGGGTATACAAACACGTTCAAGAATATGTGTATGGTATACAAGGAATAGATCCTAAGAAACATACACCAGAGATCACTAATAGTTGGATTAATTGGATGTACGTTGGCGATAGAGCTAATGGACACGATCATTGCAACTCTCAGTTTTCTGGTGTATGTTTTTTAAATGCACCTCCTGGTGGTGGTAACCTTACCTTCCATAGTACTAAACACTTTGTGCTGGAACCACACTTGCAGCATCCGAACCTATATAATGCTACAACCTATGCAATATCTCCCGAACGTGGTATGATATGCATATTCCCTTCAGAATTGATCCATTCAGTTACTCGCTGTAATCAGGACGATGCTAAGGAACCACGTATTAGTCTCGCATTTAATGTTATTTGTAGAGGTGAATACGGTATTCATACGAAACTATTAAAGATCTAATGCCAAATTACGACTTTATAAACAAAGAAACTGGTGAAATTACCGAGGTTATGATGTCTATGCACGATCTCGATAAATATAAAGAAGATCATCCTGAGTTAGAACGCTATTTTGGCAATCAAGTACCTAATCACATTTATGGGAAACCTAAGCAGTCTGATGGATTTAAAGATGTAATGTCTAAGATCCAAAAAGCACATCCCGCTGCAAACCTTTCACGATTCACATAAATGCCAGTTAAAAAGCGTAAGACTACCTCTCAAAACAACAGCAGATCTGCTAAAGCAATGAGAAGGAAGAAGCCAATCGGTATAGACCAACTAAAAGTTATTGAACCACTCACCTCTAATCAGGAGAGAGCGTTCAAATCTTATGCTGCTGGCAAACATCTAATTCTACACGGTGTAGCAGGTACAGGTAAGACTTTTATTAGTTTGTACTTGGCATTACAACAAGTATTAGAAGAAGGAACTCCATACGAAAAAGTCTATATGGTCAGGTCTCTCGTACCTACAAGAGAGATTGGATTCTTACCAGGAGACCACGAAGACAAATCTGACCTCTATCAGATACCTTACCGTAATATGGTGAAGTATATGTTTGAGATGCCAGATGATAGTGCCTTTGATATGTTATACGACAATCTAAGGACACAAGATACTATTTCATTCTGGAGTACCTCATTTATAAGAGGAACTACATTTGATAACTCTATCATCATTGTAGATGAGTTCAGCAACTTGAATTTTCACGAGTTGGATAGTATAATCACTAGGATAGGTCAAAACTGTAAAATCATCTTCTCAGGTGATATAGCACAGTCTGATCTTGTCAAAAATAACGAACGTACTGGTATTCTGGACTTTTTACAGATTATTCAGTCAATGCCATCATTTGACTGCATTGAGTTCGGTATTGATGACATCGTACGCTCTGGTTTAGTCAGAGAGTACCTTATCGCTAAAATTAACTCTCAACTTTGATTATGTTTAAAACTGTAGGACCGCCCGTACCTTTGACGGAGCTTAATGCTGTTACAAAGGAAAAAGGACGGTTATATGAGGTATCTGAAGGTAAATGGTACCCATCAGTCACTACAGTTACAGGTATCCGTAAGAAAGATCAGATATTGAAGTGGAGACGCAAAGTAGGTGAGGAAACCGCAAATAAAATTTGTGGTCGAGCAACATCACGTGGCAATAAGTTTCATTCTATGGTAGAATGTTACTTAAAGAACGAAGATGTTAAATTCGATGAAAAGCACCCTCTGGCTAGTTTCTTATTCAAATCTGCCAAAGACACTCTTGATCGGATCAACAATATACATCTTCTTGAATCTCCTCTCTATAGCGACAAACTTTGTTTGGCAGGTAGGGTTGATTGTATAGCAGAATTTGATGGAGTTCTCTCTGTCATTGACTTTAAGACATCAACCAAGGAAAAGAAGATTGAATGGATAGAGAACTATTTTGTTCAAGAAACTGCCTATGCTGCAATGTATTATGAACGTTGTGGTGTCAAGGTTGATCAAATTGTCACATTGATTGCGACTGAGGAGGGTGTGATACAGGTCGTTCAAAAGACTGACCTTAATTATTATTATGAACTTCTCTTAGAGTACATCAATGAATTTATGGCTACTATTAAATGACAAAAGAATTTAAAGAAAAATTTATGACTCAAGCGAAATTCTCTACTATGGTAGAGGAGGTAGTCAAAAATTCTAATGGGTTGGTAAACTACATCGATGCTGTCATCGTAGTCTGCGATGAACTGGACATCGAGGTTGATACTGTAAATAAGTTGATCAGCAAACCGCTGAAGGACAAAATTAAGTTTAATGCCCAACAACTAAACTACGTTAAACGCACCACAAGGGGTGTGCTTCCAATATGAGTAATAAATTCTACGAATCAGAACAAGTCAAAGAAGAGATAAAAGGGATGGAGACATTGTATACCGAACTAGCACGGTTATCCATTCAGTTTCCATCTATGTCAGATGAACTCAAACGAGAACATCTGGAGAAGACTATGATGCTTATTGCAAAGCAGAAGGTCTTTTATGCTAGACTATGCTTAATGGCAGTCGAGAGTGAAGAAGCCAAGATTATCAAGACACAACTTGATAAAATGTCCCAAGTTTACTCTCAAGGACGTACTATACAGGACGTTCTGGGAGAGATGGAGGACAAGTTAAGGGTCTTCAAAAAGCAGCTTGACGAAGCCTAAATAGTATGTTACCCTTAATGGGTAGTAAATTCACACTTACAAAATACAGGTACACACGTATGTCTTTTTCATCACTGAAGAAAAAGTCTGGCAAGTTCTCTAACTTGACCAAAGAAATCGAGAAAATGACCAGTGGTGGTCGCAAAGTCGATGAAAGATTTTGGAAACCACAGGTCGATAAGTCAGGTAACGGCTTTGCTGTTATCAGATTCCTTCCTGAGACTGAGGGGAATGACCTTCCTTGGGCACAGGTTTGGAGTCACGCATTCCAAGGACCAGGTGGTTGGTACATTGAGAATTCTCTCACAACCCTCGGACAGAAGGATCCAGTTTCTGCACTGAACTCTTCTTTATGGAACTCTGGAAGTGAAGCAGACAAGGATACTGCTCGTAAGCAGAAGCGTAAGCTTTCCTACTACAGCAACATCTATGTTGTTAAGGATCCCTTGAACCCTGAGAATGAAGGCAAAGTATTCTTGTACAAGTACGGCAAGCGTATCTTTGACAAGATTATGGCTAAGATGCAGCCTAATGAGAATGATTATGATCCAGAACCCGCTTTCAATCCTTTCGATCTATGGAAGGGTGCTGACTTCAAATTGAAGATCAAGCAAGTTGCTGGTTTTTGGAATTATGATGATTCTACTTTTACCACACCTAATACTCTAGGTGATTTTGATGATGCTAAACTTGAAGCGATCTACAATGATGCTCACAATCTAAGTGACTTCACTAGTCCTGATCAATTCAAGTCATATGAAGATCTTGAAGCACGTTTGAAAGCAGTTCTTGGTGGTCGAGTAGACCGTGAGACTGTTGCTGAAGAGGTGCCACCTAGACCAGAAGAGGAAGTTGCAGCGAACTTAGGATCTACAGTCAAAGCAAAAGACTGGAGTGAATCAGTGGACACTACACCTTCTGTCACAGAAGATGATGATGCGTTGTCTTACTTTGCTAAACTAGCAGAAGAAGGATAAGGAACAATGAAACGATTTGCCATTGCTGTTGTTGCTTGCCTTGCAGGTACTCCTGCAATGGCATCGTACAACCACAACATTAGATCAGGGGAGTTCGAAGTAGAACCTTCCCATTGCGTCCACGACGCATTATTTGGATGGAATTGCTGGTATAAACCAGTTGAAAGGGAGTTCAGGTGGAGACACGAAGAACCTCATCACCACCATCATTACTATAGACCTACATTTAGACCTAATAGATGGAATGAGCACGGAACTCCTTGTTATTTTTACAAAAAGAATGGTTGGTGTTTCTAATTAATAACCACCAGAGGAACTAGTTTGAGTATTATTATTACTTGTTTGAGTCGTTGTAGATGATGTCGTGGTAGTTGTTGTAGTAGTTGTTGATGCTACTCCTGCAGTACCCCCACTAGAACCGCCAGATGATATAAGAGCAGTACTAGAACCACCACCTCTAGCAGACCCAGTTGAAGCAGTGCTTTGACTGGGTTTTCTATAGCTTGATATACCTATGAATTCTTCAGCAATAGTAGTTTTTGTCTTCTTATTACCTTGTTCATCAACTTCAGCGTGAGGTAGGTACTTAGCAAGTTTCTTAAATTCATTAATGAAGTCAGTCACATAATCTGCACGTAGTAGATATATATTTCTCTTCTTCTCGTTTTCAGCAGCAGCAACCTCATAGTGTGTTACTGAGTGACGACATTCTGATTTAGGTACGATAGTACCATCAGGTCTTATGTATTGGAAATCCTCATTAACTACGATTCCTTCATCAAATACCTTAGTTCCATCAGTAGCAAATATCTCATTAGATTCATAGTGACTTATAGCATCAACATTACCGTGTTCTTGTTCAACGTAATTGTATAGATCATAACGAGTCATTGGCCAGTCTTGATTAACGTTGATAACGTTGTTAATAATCAATACAATCCAATCAAGACCTGAGTCTCCATAGAATTTACGAGCAACTTGATCTGGTCTTTCACCTTCTTCTATTTCATACTGTGTAAAACCTAATAATGCTCCTTGTAGGTCATCTTTAATTTTGATTCTTCTAAAGATGTTTCTACACAATTCATAAGGATGTACACCATCTTTAATGGTTCTGTTACGTACGTAAACTTTAGGTAGGTATCTGAAATAAGCCATTAGGGTCTCACCATCTCTCTTGTAATGAACTGAGTTTCTTTAAATGTCATTGAAACATCCATAGCAGCAGGACCATAATCCCTTGATGTGTCTGCTCCATCTTTCAATGAATTGTATTGACCATCAGGTGACGTGTTAACAGACAACGTGGACAGTACACACTTCGTAGGGAATCTAACTATACGAGCAATACCAGCAGGGATCCTTGATTTATTATCAGTAGTGGACATCCTTACAATAGACAGTCTCATAATGTCAGGAATGTTAAGGAATCTAGCACCACCAAGATATCCAGATTTACTTGTTAATACATCAGAAACAGTCTCATTAAGGTTACCAAAATCATCTTGACTTCCAGTGGAAGGAAGCATTGCAGTCCTTAGTGTTGATATGATTTCATAACATTCTTTTGCTTCTCTAGCATTACGTGGTGCAAATTTAAAGTTAAAAGCGTGATCTCTATAATTCACACCTTTAAATGTTGTTTCTTGATAAGGGTTAAACACCTTCTTTGATGTTACTGCTAACAGATCATTAGCATCTGCAGAACTACCTAGAAGACCAAGTGCTGAAGCAGCAGAGTCCATAACAAATGATGGTTTAGCAGTACCAGCAGTTTCTTGAGCAATTTGAACTGCATCTTCTTTTGTCTTACCAGCTTTAAGTGCGTTAGCTGCACCTACACCAGCAGCACCAAGAGTAGTAACGTTATAACTCGTAGAATATTGTTCATTTAACCCCACAGGAAGGTATAGATAAATAGTCTTTGAAATACTGCTGGCATTAGCACCTTTATAAGGTTCTTTAAAGCCACCACCATCACCAGCCCAAGTATATGGATTGGCACCATTAGCACCTTGAGTCTTATAGATTGTTATTCTTAAATAATCTAAGTACTCGGTTTCATAATTATCATCTCCTCTGATACCACTATCGGTATTAGGTACTTGTCGAGGTAATTGTCTGGGGTAAACTAACGGTCCATTTGTAAAATTAGACTGTTTATTTTCACCAGCACTCTTAAGTACAGAGTTGATTGCTTTAGAAAATATGGATGGAATAGATGCCATTATGACCTATAAAACTTATTCAGGTAGGTTCAAACCATCAAATCCTGCAAAATATAAAGGGGATCCCACAAACATTATTTATAGATCTTTGTGGGAGAGGAAATTTATGGTATGGTGTGATAGAAATCTAAACGTTATGGAGTGGGGAAGTGAAGAAATTATTGTACCTTACATATCTCCTCTTGATAGGAAGCCTCACCGTTATTTCCCTGACTTTTATGTTAAATCGAAGGGAACCGACGGTAGACTACGAAAGAGACTTATTGAGATTAAACCTTATGCACAAACTCAGGAACCGAAACGTGGGAGGAGGACTAAGAAGCTTCTAAAGGAGATTGCCACTTATGGTGTCAATCAAGCAAAATGGAAAGCAGCACGAGAGTATTGTAAAGACAGAAAGATGGAATTTGTGATATTAACAGAGCACGAGTTAAAGGTATGAGTCTCTTTGAGGACATAAAAGACTTATCAAATGGCAAACCTCAGTCACCTTCTTGGTGGAGGAGTCAGTTATTTTTTGGTCTTCAAGCAGACGCAGTTCCAATGATAGGTGCTGCTATCACATTCCAGTATGATGCCAAATTTGGTGAAAGGATGCCAAAGTGGGATAAATACCCATTAGTATATGTTACTGGAGAAAGTGCGAATCACTTTTGGGGTTCAAATGTCCATTATTTACAACCAGCTGCTAGAAGAGCAGGTTTTGATGTAAATCACCCACCTCAGACATTCCATAAATACTTGAGGAGTAATGTACAAAGTCCTTTTTACAGAGTTCCAGAATCGGAATGGGATGATATAGGATTGATTCCCTCTGAACAATTCGTTGTTACAGTCAACGGAAGAAATATCGACATCCCGACTAGAATTATATTCTAATGCCACATCGTCACCAAAATTCATTTACTCGCTTCAAGGATTTAGTAGGAACTGGAGCTAAGGAACCTGCTTTAGGTAATCTGTACTCCATTGATTTTGGAGTTCCACCAATATTCGGGCGTATTCCAGGCTGGGAATTTAACCCAGCAGATTATTGTGATGCATTGAATTACTTTGCGAGTAACGTGACAGTCCCATCACGTAACGTTACAACGGGTGAGGTACGTAATTTTGGTATTACTAGGACTTATGCTACGGGACAAACAGCGAATGAATTAAATATATCTTTTATGGTAACCAAAGATCAGTGGCATAGAAACTTCTATGAGAAGTGGATGAATGCTATGGCACCTGATTCTGAGAATAGAGTTGGTTTCTATGATGATTATGTTACTGAAGTATGGGTAAGGAAGTGGGAACGTGGTTCTAACTTACTATCCAGAACTAGAAAGGAAGGTATTGATTACTATGGTAGGTTGAATAAAGCAGTTGGTGTATGGTGTTTTAGTGGCGTATATCCATATAATATGGGTACATTAGATTTTGGTAACGAGAATAGTGGTATATTGACACTGCCTGTTGCATTTAAGTTTGAGAGATATAGATTTACAACGAAGGTACAACGTAATAAGGATTGGACTACAGATCACGTTGTTAGTGAGTCAGCATCTATTGCTAAGAAGTTGGGATTAGAATGGAATGCTCCTGCAGCTGAGCAAACACAGTACGGAATATAGGCTAAATAGATATACTGAAGTGTAATACCCTTACAAAATGCCTTTACCCAAGCTGAGCATTCCAGATTATGAATGCGTGTTGCCTCGTGGTCTTAAAGTGACCTATCGTCCATTTTTAGTTAAAGAGGAGAAACTTCTTTATCTTGCGATGGAGACTCAAAATCAGAAAGAAATGATAAAAGCCGTTAAGGAGATTATCAAATCTTGTACTAATGTCAAAAATGCTGCTAATTTAGCTACTTTTGAGATTGAATATTTGTTCTTGAAGATCAGAGGTAAATCTGTTGGAGAAGTAAGTGAATTTAAACTCACTTGTCCTGATGACAATGAAACACAGGTCGATGTTGAAGTTAATTTGGATGAAGTAGAAGTACAAATTCCAAAAGAACACACCAATATTATCAAACTTACTGATGAAATCACTTTAACGATGAAATATCCTTCATTGGATGTATTCGTTAAGAATAATTTGGTTGATAATCCTGGTATTGATGATGTATTTAAACTAGCAGCAGATTGTACTGAATCAATCGCTGATGGTGAAGAACTACACGAAGCAAAAGACTACAAGAAGGCAGAATTAGTTGCGTTCTTTGAGGATATGAACTCACAACAATTTGCTAACGTGCAGCAGTTCTTCGAAACTATGCCTAAATTGTCGAAAGACATTGAAGTCTTCAATCCTAAAACTGAAGTAACTAGTACAGTTAAACTGGAGGGTCTAGCAAGTTTTTTCGCGTAGCCCTAGCCCACGACTCGTTGATGAATATGTATGAAGTAAACTTCGCTATGGTCCAGCATCATAAGTGGAGTTTAACTGAAATTGAGAATATGATGCCGTGGGAAAGGGATGTATACGTTAATATGCTACTTCGGTACCTGAGAGAAGAGGAAGCTAGACAAAGGCAAGGTCAAATGAGCCCATCGCTTTAATGGCAAAGATAAAGATCAGAAAATTCCTACCATCGAAGATTAAGGGAGATATTAGAACAGATCCTGTAGCTTCGATGACCACACAAATGAATCGTTTAGGATTTGTGGTGGAGGATATTGGCAATATGATCGTGGGAATGTATGAAGATAAGCTTGATACTATTCAAGATAATAAAAGGAAGAAGACGCTATCACGGGATAAATCAAGGGAAGATAAACTAGAGAAAAGAGTACAAAAGAAGGTACAAACTAAAGCTCAGAAAGAGTCTGGTAATTCAGATAAGAAAGTAGGTACTTGGATAACCAAGTTATTAGAACCATTCAAATGGTTAGCAGAAAAGCTTATAGGATATTTTGCTCTAGACTGGCTGTCTAATCCAGATAATAAGGAGTTTATAGGTAATACACTTACTGTTATAGGTAAATGGTTAGGTACATTCTGGAAGGTATTCTCTAAAGGTGTTACTTGGATCTTAGAAGCATTTAGTGAGAAGAGTCCAGTAATGGGTGCTCTTAAGATACTTGGTGGTTTAGCAGCATTATTTGTAGCAGATAGGATACTTAAACCTTGGAAATTACTTGGAGACTTTCAGAAGTTAAGTAAGTTTCTTGGACCAGGTCTTACTAAGGTAGGAGATGCACTTAAAAAGGTTGGTGCAAATGTAAAACCTGGTCAGATGGCAAAGAACTTTGTCACCAACCCAATGGCAATGTCACTAACTGCTGGTGTTGTATCAACAACCACTAGATTAGCAGCAGGTGATGATGCGGACGTTGCTATTGGTGCAGGTATTGGTGCTACTGTCACATCTATGGGATTGACTGCACTGTTAACACCCATATTAGGACCATTTGCTCCTATAGTGGGCAGTATGCTTGGTGGTTTTATAGGAGATAAGATTGGTGCATTCCTTGGTGAAGCAATGAGACCTGTCTTTGGTCCCATTAAAGATTACTTTGTTGATGTATGGTTCCCAGCTATGAAGGCATTCATAGAACCAATTACTGGACCTGTGATGGATTTCTTCAATGAATTTCTACCAGTAATGAAGCAAATTGGAGAGTTCTTGGCACCAATAGCTGGGTCAGCTATAGCAGGGATTGCTAAGTTCTTGGGTGCAGGTGCAAAAATAGCATTTGAAGGATTGGTATGGATTATTAAGAATGGTGCTAGAGCTATAGCTGATTTCGTTGAAGGTAGCCAAGATCTGAGTGCTAGGATTGATTTTACTGGTTTATATACATCTGATGTTGATAAAGCAGGTCAAGAATTTAGAGATAGAGAGAGGGATGTTAAAAAGACTGAGAGAGCTATGGAAGACTCCAAGAAGAAACTTGGAGAATTGATACAAAAAAGAGATGAAGAAGGTGAAGGAAAAGATAGTTACAAACCTTGGAATTGGAGGTATACTATAGGAGAACGTATCAAATTTGAAAAGGAACACTATGCTGATTTGGAGAAGGAACTCTCTGAAAGGAAGAAAAAGGTCATTAAAGCAAAGGAGAGATGGGAACGTGAAAAAGAGTTGGCTGCAGAGAAGAAAGCTGAGCAACTTGCTCTTGCTAATAGTGCTATGGACAGTACCAATGGGGGAGTCACAGGCGGTCACATTGTAACTTCGGAAGCAATGAAAGACCGCCAAATGGCACTCTCACCTGGTATGCATATGGGTGTAGATATTGCTACAGAAATTGGTGAAGAACTTAAAGCGTTCTTAGCAGGTACAGTACAACAGGTAGGATTTGATAAGGGATTTGGTAACTATATTGCTTGGACATCTAGTGATGGTCTAGGTCAGTTATATGCTCATATGAAAGAGATGTCACCATTTAAAGCAGGTGATAAATTCCAAGCAGGAGCAATACTAGGTTATACAGGTAATACTGGTACCTCTACTGGTCCTCATTTACATTGGGAAACATCAACTAATCCTGATGATGTTGGTAGACCAAAAGATAATCCTCTAAGTAGGATCAATCCTTTAAGTAAGTATGGTAAGGAGTCACCATTTACAGGTGTAGTAGAACCTGTTGCTGAGATTACACCATCTGACGGAGGACAAGGAGGTGGGATAAATAATGAATTGATAGAGAGGTCTCTAACAGAAGCATCCCAACAATGGAGAGGTTCTGTGACCAATACTCAATTCATTGTTCAACCAATGGTTAAGGAGGTCGTTAAGACTAAGCAAACTAATGTTGTTAATGTTACTAAACACGCATCTCCGAGCATAAACTAAATGGCAGAAGCAAAGATACGATTTTTTAAGTACGTAACTCCACCCGATAAGACAGGGAAGAGTTCCAAAGTTTCTATTGGAAATAAAACGATAGCAGGTACCAGTTTTTCTACAACTATAACTGCTATCAATTCCCTAGGTGCTACAGTTAATAGTATTGCTGTAGCAATAAAAGAAGTTAAGAATCAGAATAAGGCACAAGCAGCAAGAGCAAAGAGAGCTGCTGCATTAGCATCTGATAGTGCTAGAGAGAAGAAGTTAGAAGGAGATGAAAAAGGTAGTGGTGATGATAATATAGTAGCAAAGATGGTTGGAGGAGGATTAGGATTCTTAGGGAATTTTATGAAGTTCTTCAAGGGTCTTATAATGTACAAGGCTCTTGATTGGATTAGTGATCCTGCTAATAGAAAACGATTAGAGGATACTTTTACAAAAATTAAAGAATTCTGGGATATGCTTGTATCTACATTTACTAAGCTAAAGAATTGGATTACAGAGAATTGGGACAAGACGTTTGGTGAAGATAAGACTATTATGGAGCGATTGCAAGGTATCGCTGGTTTAAGTGGTGCTTTAGCTGGACTCGCATTCTTAGCAAATCCTGCAGGTTTTATTAGCAGTATTACTGGCATCTTCTCGATGGTCGGTGGCGGTATTATGAACCTAGGTAAATTCCTAGGTGGAACTGTCGTTGGTCGAATGGCATTGGCGACTGGACAAGGATTAGAAGCTTATAATAGAATTAAGAATGATGAAACAATCCCAGAAGAGGATAGAAATGCTGCTGCTATTGGTGGTGGTGTAGGTAGTACTACTGGATCAATGGTTGGTAGTACTATTGGTGAGAAATTCTTAGGACCTATTGGTGGTATTATTGGTGCTGCTCTCGGTGGATTTATAGGTGAGAACGTTGGTAAGTTCCTTGGTCCTATTGCTGAGGACTTCTTTAAAGGAATTAAAGAGGTCTTTGATGTAATTATGGAATGGTTCGAGAAACTTATGGAACCATTAAAACAAGCAGTATCAGAGGTATTTGAAGCACTTGGTCCTGTAATGCAGAAGATAGTTGATAAACTTAAGGAACATATGCCTATGATTGAAAAGATAATGAAGGTCTTAGGTACAGTTGTCTTTGGTCCTCTGATTCTATTACTTAAAGGTCTGACAGGTTTACTTAAACTGGTACCTAAAGACATCGAACAAGAGGGATCAACTGATGAAACATATACAACTATTGGCAATGCACCAAGAGATGAATCCTATGTTCACTATGGTCCTAAAGAAGGGGTAGGTGCTGGTTTTACTCAGAAAGATCAACTGGAGAAAATTAATCAACTTGAGAACTTCTCTAAGGGTGGATTCCTACCTAAGAAAAGTAAAGGTGGTTGGATAGATGGTCCGATGTCTGGTTACCCTGTTAGTTTGACTGGTAAAGGTGTTGATTTCATTGGTCACGGACTAGAGTACGTTGCACAGAGATCAGCAGGTGGATTTGTTATACCTTTTGATACACCACACACTCGTAAGGATCCTAGTTTAACTAAGAGACAAGCAGTTCAAGCAAAGGCATTTGGATACAAGGTTCCTCCTGGATTCTCTGAAGGTGGTAAGGTTAATATTAATAAACTTGTTACATCTCCAGTACTTGAGCTACCTGAATTCAGTATGGGTGGTATTGCACAGGAGTCTGATTCTGCATTTATGAGGAGGTTGATACAATCTGGAATGATACAATCTCCAGTAACAAATAATATTCACTTTGACTTAGATGGAACAGAGTCTGATTCTAAAATAATGTTAAAGGCGATTGAAGCTCAAAAGAATAATGTTGGACAGAATCTAAATGATATGCTTGGTAAAGTTAAATCTATTGCAGCTGAGACACAGCAGGGTAATCTAGGACAACAAATGCAGTCAATGATTGCAGAAGCAATTGCATTACCTTCAACTGAAGTTCCTTCTGATGTTGATGAGATACCTATCGTTACAGAAGCTAAACGTAATCCTGCAGCACAGTTCTTAGTAAGTAGATTCGGTAGAAACGCTGAGTCTAATAATCCAGTAAGTAACTTCTTATGACCGATAATCTACCGATTCAACCCAAAGGTTATAAGATAACAAAATTTAATCTTATAACTAAGGACGACTCTAATCCTGATCAAAAAGTTGACCAGATTGAACCTCTTGGAGAACATTCTCTTGTTGATTTCAGGAAACTTTGTTCTGGATTTAATTATATTGAGTCCATAGATTCACCATCGGTTAGGATGGAGATTGCTATGTTTGATACTATTGACCTTATCAGTAGTATGACTGGTAATGAATTTATTCAAATAACAATAGAAACTGACTCTGCTCCTGGTGTAGAACTAGAGATAATGCAGAGAATATTTAAAATTGGTGAGATTACTAAGTCTGAACGTGCACAACTCTACGTCATTTATACTGTGTCACCTGAGACTATCAATAATGAAACCAATAAAGTCTTCAAGTCGTTTAAGGATGACATCGGATCAGCACACGTTGACTGGTGTGTTAAAGAAAAATTGAAGTCCTCTGGTAAGAACTATTCCTACGAACCCTCGAAGGGGAACTTCAGATTCTTAGCACCGACTTGGAGACCATATGATTGTATTGGATATATCTCAGATAAAATTGTCAGTTCAGTAACTAATACTGCTGGTTACTTGTTCTTTGAGAATAGAGATGGATATTATTTTCATACTATAGATTGGTTGTGTTCGGATAGAAATCCTACTGCTGCTAATCCAGCCAAGTATACCTATGAACAGGCAAACGTCGGTGAGTCAGATTTTAATGCTTATAAGATTGAAAGTATGAACTTCCCAGATAGAGCAAATCATTTGGAGAAGATGAGGTCAGGTACCTATAGTAATACAGTATTAGGACTTAAGTTACCTGCAATAACCAGTGGCAATTTACCTGCATCAGGTGATGGTGACTCTTCTCTTGTAGATACTGCTTCAGTCAAAGATGCTTCGAGATTGGTTGAACTTGATGGTTATATGGAAACAATGCTGCAATATCAAGATAACTGGGATGATGATGATAAAAAAAGATATGCTGAATATGAAGCAGAAGTAAAAGAAATAGACGCAAGAAGTGAAGCTGCAGCTGCAACCACAACAACTACCACTACTAGTGGGAACACCACAACAACTACTACGTCCTCTTCCACGTATGTTCAGGGTAAACTAAACGCAGGTTTAGTATCTTCTTCAGATACAAAAGGACTGAAAACAAACACTACAGTAAAAGCACACGGAGCGTCTGGTTCTATACAACCACCACTACATATGGGACTGAACAATGTGTTTGGAATGGCAAACAAAGCAGGTGGTATATTGAACGATCAGTTCCCATTTCCAAAGGTTAAACCTATATACTTTGATGAAAAGAGACCAACACGTACTAAAATACGTGCTCTTCCTGGTATGAAGAACGCTCAGAACCAACAGGATTCTACTGGTGGTGCTGGCAATATGGACTTCGATACAATATGGGCATCTGCATACAGTTTCAGTCGTTGGCAGTTACTTAAAGCAATTACTCTTGACATTACTATACCAGGTAATGTAGCATTAGCAGTAGGTCAACAACTAGAGTGCGTTATACCTGCTTCAACTAAGGAGGAAGAACGCACAGTTTTAGATCCCGTTTATTCAGGTAGATACCTGATTACTGGGTTAACACACAAGTATAATCCAGAAGGGGTTACAACTTTATTGAACCTATCTAAGGACAGTATTACTACTCCTACTTAAACTATTATGGAAAGCATAGAACAACACATCCAAAAGGATAAGGACATTCTTGATGATCCACAAACAAATCCTGCAGCTCGCAGACACTACAAAGAAGAGCTACACGATCTCGAAGACTATTATGAGCATCATAAGAAAGAGATTGAAGCAGGAGATCATCACGATCCTAACGCTATCGAATTATTTTGCGACCAACATCCAGATGAGCCAGAATGCCTAGTGTATGACGATTAAAAGATTATGGAGAATCTGGAAGTATACTCTGGGTTCTTTTAGTGATGAGACAACTAAACGATACGACAATACTGTAGCAATTATGAGGACTCTCATCTTTGCTACATATTTTATAACTAACTGCTTTATTACAGCAGGGGTAATTCGTCACTGGAACAATTAAATTATGACTGCTGTACAATCATTCATCGCAGGTGGAACTATTGAACCTGAGATATGCGATGGGGTTTTAGATTTTTATAACACTTGTGACTATCTTGAAAAGGTACCAGGTGAGACAAGTCAAGGAGTTGATAAGATAATCAAACAATCTACAGATATGGCAGTACCATCGTGGTTAAAGGATCCACGTATTGTCAAATATCTTGATGCAGTTCAAGGTGGAATATCTCTATACATCGAACAGTATCCTTGGGCTTCGATGGCAGACTTAGAGGTAATCGAACCATTTAATATACAGCATTATATTCCTGGTGCTTGTTTCTCTCAACCTCATACTGAACGTGTAGGGTCTAATAAGACAAGTTCCTTCAGACATCTAGTCTGGATGACCTATCTTAATGACATTGAAGAGGGTGGTGGTACTAACTTTGTACACCAAGATCTAGAGTTAGAACCTAAGAAAGGACTGACTATGATCTGGCCAGCAGACTGGACTCACGTACACCACGGAATACCTGCACCTAAAGAAGATAAATATATAGTAACAGGATGGGTATCATACGCTTAAACAATGCCAGCAACACTTGACGCTATAGGAAAATCAGATGTAATGGGACGTGACGGATTCACTTGGTGGGTCGGTGAAGTCGAAGACATCGAGGATCCTCAGAATCTAGGACGTACTAAGGTACGTATTATAGGTTGGTATACTGGTGCTGGTAATGTTGCCTATACTAAAGATATGCCGACTGAGGATTTACCTTGGGCGGTTACTATGCTGCCTACTGATCAGGCAGGTATAAAAAACTCTGGGACGAAGTGTGAACTTCAGGTCGGTGCTCAGGTATTAGGGTTCTTCCTTGATGGAGAGGAAGCACAACTACCAGTTGTTATGGGATCACTTCGTGGTTTCAAGAACAACAGTAAAGATGGAGCAGCAAGTACAGAAGCAGAGACAGGAGCTACAGTTGTTGCTGATCCTAAGAAGGCTTTACCAGAAGAAGAGATGCCACCTCAGGCTAAGTCTTTACAAGGTGAGGTAGTTCACGGAGGATCACCCTTTAATGTTGTTGGTGGAGAACAAGCAGGAGATGAGCACGGAGGAGAAGAAAAGTCCCGTGGTGTCATTTCAATAGCAGAAGTTCGAGCACCAGGTAACGTTTATACGAACCCAATAAAAATCCCTGCAGATGCGTTTGCAGTCGGGGATGGACTCAGCGGACCAGCAGGTATAGGATTCGAGCAAGATCTTAAGAGAATGCTTAACGAATTCGGTCAGTTGTCAGGTTCCATAGCAAGAGGAAGTGGTGGAGATTTAATCTCTATCATTAGTGGAGGAAAGATTAGTAACAAACAGATCCAAACTTCTCTTGATGGCATTAAGACATCAGTGTCTAATGCAATTAGTGGTATTATGAGCTCATTGAAGAACGTACTAGCACAAGGAATAGAGAGTATGGTTAGTAGCCTACTCGGTGCGTTAACAAATGTGATACCACTTGGCATAATAACTCAGTTAATGAAACTCGCTACATTCATTACAAGTTTATTTTGCAACTTCGAAGCAAATTATATTTTAGGAGCGATTAGTGGTGCTCTAGGAGATATCACCAGTTTTGCTAATGATATCGCAGGTAATGTAGTTGACAAAGTTGTCGGTGGTCTTGCCACTAAGGTAAATGACACAGTTAACGGTGTACTTTCAAAGGTACAAGGAGCAGTAGGTAAGGTTGCTGCTATGGGTCAGAAGGTAATGGCTGCAATTAACGTTGCAAAAGGTGGTTTGAGTATGGTATCCAAACTTAAGTCATTATTCTCTTTCGACTTCTCAAAGATGAACTGGTCTTCCTTGATCAGCATCATCATCGGACTATTGAAAATGTTGTTCGGTAACAAGGACTGTGGAAGGGGTCATAAAGCACCTAAACAAAAGTTCTGGCTGCCACTGTTAGGTACGAGTACGTGTGAAACCGTACCAGAATTCTTGCAGCAAGAAATTGAGATAGGAGGAGCAAGTGATTTAGCTGGTGAAGGTAATTACACCACTAAAGGAGATTATTTCTCACAATTAATGGAAGGCATTAACCCTTACAAGGTTCAAGCCCAAACATTCCTTAACGGTTCTTCTATTATTCAGGACAATACACCTGGTAAAGAAAAGACCATTGTTAAGCATAGTGGTGGTCAGACTACTATTGCTACTGCTGATGGTAATCAACACAGGAACCAACCAGGTAATGATACAAAGATTGTTGGACGTGATGAATGTACCAATGTTAAAGGAAATAAGACTTTAACTATTGAGGGTGACTATACTCTTAAGGTTATGGGTGATTTCAACATAGAAGTTGGTGGAACACACAACCTAAACGTGTCACAGGGTGTTGGTAAGGATGGTACAAAGCAATCTAAAGCAGCAACAACTTATGCATCTGACTACGATGTGAGTTATGAAGGAGATTACAAAATACAGGCTCCTAATATCACGTTTAATGCCCTTAATGAGTTCTCTTGTAACGCTTCTACAATTTCTAACAAAGCATCTTCACTAATGAACTCCATATCTGGTGAGATCATTAATGAGTGTGCTTGGAAGACAGAATTTATTAACAACGTTCACTTTAAGAATGTTGGTATGATGAACCCCATCCCTGCTATCACAGGTGTGGTTAACCTTGTTAAAGGACCAACCATTTCAATAAATGGTACTGGTGCTGCTCCGATTATGATGCCAGCAGCACAGATTAACATTTGTGAATGTGACGTTCCTGGTGGAATCATTGATGTGGTTAACGGTAAGATGGGTGGTCGCTTAACTCTTGTAAACACAAAGGCAGGTGGTATCGGAGAATTCAATACTGCCAAGGGTGGTGCGATAATGAATCAGGTTGAAAACGGTGTCGCAGTATATAACGTAAACACAGGTGTATTCGCTGCAGGATGTGGTGGTGGACCTGCTCAATTCTATGGCTTGCCAGTTTTGCTGAATTAGTATATAATATATTTGTGCCTGATCAGCACATTGGGAGTGACTGAATAAACTTACTGGCATA
>CEPE01124673.1_pt1 | contig 18325 bp, 8 predicted proteins | sample 530531 | NCBI WGS metagenome assembly CEPE01 (sample SAMEA2620273, study PRJEB7988) | marine metagenome | biome: marine biome (ENVO:00000447); feature: deep chlorophyll maximum layer (ENVO:xxxxxxxx); material: "saline water (ENVO:00002010), including plankton (ENVO:xxxxxxxx)" | depth 80 m
CGGAATGCTCGGTCTTGGGGGAATGCGCAGTTTTGAGAAGGTGAAAAGAAGTGCCTAAACAAGAATATAAATTAGTTGCTTTTCATGGTGGAATAAATAACAATTCAGACCCTAAAGACATACAAGATATAGAACTTAGAAACGCTGATGGTGTTTCAGTTCATAAATTAGGTCAATTAATACCTGTAGGATATAGAGGTACTCACGTAAATGCAGTTATAGCAAATTTAGGAACTAGCACAGTAGAACCAGGATATGGTTTAAAGTTTTTTTCTACTGATTACGATGCTAGTGGAAATAAAGAATCTGAAGATTGGTTAGCTTGGTATAATAAAACAAGCGATAAAATTAGATTTTATTATAGAGATAAAGCTGGTAATGGAGCAAGTCCTGGTTTTATAGGAAATTCTTATGAATTATCTATGACTGATGTTAAACCTGATTTTTATTATGGAGATGGATTTTTAAGAGTATCAGATGCAAAATTTACTGCAGATAGTAAATGGTGGGGATATATAGATTCTGAATTGTTTTGGACCGCTATAAGTGCAGATGGAGATACAATAACAAATTCTCACAATATAGCTAAATGGGATTCAGGTAATCAAAAATTATTATCTTTTGATAAATTAAATATTGGGTTAGTATTGCATGACAGTAATACAGAAAGTCCTAATTATACCGATATACAACACGATAGTAATTCAGATGCTGGTAAAATTATTTTATCTTATTGGCAAAATGATGGAGAAGGGGAATGGAGTGGTAGGTATGAATTTGGAGCAACTCCAGTATATATTGGAGACCAAGAAGGACCTATAAGCGAATTTCCAAATGAATTAACATTTTTTGACGATGAATTAGTTTTTCAAACTTATATACCTATTGGAACAAGCAATTCTATTTCAGATAATGCTACTCACAAACTTGTAGATAATAGAATTATAGGAATAAATTATTATTTTAGAGAAGTAGGAGATGATGATTGGATTTATTTAATGAACACTGATTTAAAAAAAGGCGGACAACATTTATGGAAAGTTTATAATGCTGGTAGTTCTGATGGAGATGGCGCTTCAGAAAAAACACATGGATATTGGGAACACGCAGATATTGCTGCAAGTGGTAATCAAGGTGTTCAAATAGCTGCTAATATAACAGGAGGAGATGGTAATCAAACTACAAGAAATATATTATTTTGGGATTCGCATGATGGTAGCAATGGAAGTGGAGCTGAATGGATGAGTTCTCCTCAAAGCGGAACTACTCCTAGAAAAGGAAAATCTTTTGCAAACGTTTATTTAGAAGTTAGATTAGATAATGACAATAGAGCTGATGGATTTACTGGAAGAAAAGGATTTTTAAGAGTTTGGGGAGGAAATACTTCTCCAATTTATGTAGGTGATATTGGCTTAGATGCAAATAATGATGTATATTTTGTAGAATTAACTCTACCAGGAGTAGGAACAGATAGAGAATTTAGAGCACAGGTTTTAGATGAAAACTTTTCTATTTTAGCAGATAGTGGAATATTTACAATTACTATTGAAGATAGTGGTAAAAAAGCACCTCAAGAATACGAAAGACCTAGAACTAAAGTTATTATAGCTGAAAAGGAGTATGATTCAGATGGCTAGATATTCATTAATTAATCCAGGACAATATCATTTAGGTGTTCCATTTACGTATCCTCCAATACACAATAGAACATATAATGAAAAATATTTAATTAAAGAAGTTAAATGGAAAACTTCTTGTATGTTAAATAGAAGAATTTATATTGGCAATGTTCAAATAAAAGATGAAAATAATACTATTAAAGTGTTGTCTGATACTATTTTAAAATCTAGAACTAATAGATTTGATTCTTTTACTTTAGATAGAAGAATAGATGTTGCTATAGGAGACGGAGATGAAATTGTTAAATTAATAGCATTTGCTGATAGAATTTTAGAATTTAAACAAAATACATTACATATTATAAACGCTACAAAAGATGCTGAATATTTAGAAGCAACTCATAAATTTAAAGGAGTTTCTCATCCAAGCGCAGTATGTGAAACAGATTATGGAATTGTTTGGTGTAATTCACACGGAGCTTATTTTTATAATGGAAGAAATGTTCAGGAACTTTTAGTTAAAGAAGGCATTAGAAATATTTCTCATACTGATTGGAGTTCTTTTTATGTAGAAGGAGAAACTATGGTTTCTTATATACCTAAAACAAAACAAATATTATTTTTAAAAGGAAATAAAAGTGGAACTAGCAATGTTGGTTCTGTAATGATTTATAATATGTTAATGGGTTCTTTTACAGAAGCGACTGATAGAATTAGTGCAACGGATAAAAGTAATTTAGAAAATATATGGGATGGAAGACCTTGTTATGCTCGTGATAATTCAGGAAGTGTTACTATATATCCTTGGGAACCTGATGCTGAGGCAGTGTTATCACATTACAATGTACAAACAAAAGAATTAAATTTTGGAACTGAAGCAAAGAAAAAAATACAAAAAGTAAGATTAACTTACAAAGGCGGAACTAGTGGTAATACAAATATTATTCCTAAATACGCAGTAGATAATGGACTTTTTAATAATAGTTTTGTAGATGAAAATGGAACTACAATTTCTAATATACCTGCAACAAATGTTTGGACTGAAATAGATTTATATACTACCTCTAGCGCTAATAGTGTTAGAAGTTTTGCAATAGAATTAGCAAAATCAGGCGATGGTTTAGTAGTTTCAGATTTTAGTATTAATGATATAACTGTTATATATAGAACGAAAAATATAAAATAATGGATTTAAAAAATAAAAGACATTTAAATGCAACTCGCAATATAGAAAGAAAAGTAAATGAACATCCTTCTAATTTGTCTGGAAAAGAAGGTTCTAAAGTTTTTTTTACAAATAAAAAAAATTACAATTCTGTTGAAGAATATGTTAAATTAAACGGACAGTGGATAAATAAATTAACAGGAAGACCATTAGAAGATAAAGAAAAAACAAGAAGAAAGATTAAAATTAGAACAGCTAAAAAACGTGATACATCTAGATATTAATAAACAGTTGATTATTAAAGATAATAATTTTAAATTAGAGATAAATTCAAGGAATATCTATGGCAATTAAAAGTAATTATATGAGAGCAGCAGAAGCTGAAGGACAATATCAAAAAAGTGTTTATGACGCATTGGGCTTTAGAGATGAATTTAAATACGGTGAAGCAAGGCTTGAAGAAGACGGTAATATAGCACAAAGTTGGAAAGATGCAGCTGGAGAATTGTTAGTTACAGGTCAATATGCAATAAACGCATTAGAAGACCGAAGAAAAGTAGAACAAGGTGTTGCTAATTTAGAAAGTATTACTGGAAAAACTTTAAATTTTCAAAAAGTATCTTTTTTAGATGTTTTATCTGGAAAAAATGATTGGGAAAACATTTGGGATAAAAAATATCTTTTTGGAGGAGAAGAATATACTGAACCAGAAATAATGGCATATTCAGAATTGTCAGACAAGCAAAAAGAACAAATAAAATTTAAACCTTCTCAATGGAAATATGGACAAGAATCATTACCTGTAGCAGATTCTCAACGTGAAGGTTTACAATTATCAGCTGTAGGAACAGAAGAAATTGGTTATCAAGTTGGTGGAAGAATTTATGGAGGAAGTAGATTTACTGGAGAACAATTTGAAGGTTTAGACTTAAAAGGTAGAGGTTTAGGAGAGTGGTCAAGCGCTGGTTTAGTTTATGAAGATTATTGGAAAGGACAATTTGCAACAGAAGAAGATAGACTATTGTTTGAAGAAACAGCAGATATAATATTGGCAGATACTTCAAAAAGAAGAACATATACCAGCTTAGAAGACCAATTAGAAGATGAGTTAGGTCTAGACATGAAAGAAATGAATATTACTTATGCTGAGTTAAAAGAATTTAGAGCTAATAGAGATGTTTTAAACGATGAACTTTCTACTGAAAAACAAAAAAAAGAAGCTACTAAACGTTTAAATAAAATTTATAGAAGTTTTTCTGACAAAGTATTGTGGGATGAAATTGCTCCTTATGTTAAAGATAGAGAAGGAGTATATAATTCAAACACTAATACGTGGGATGTAAGAAGAAATGATAAAGAATTAGGTTTTGATTTAGGTCCATACCAAATCAATACAGGGTGGGTTTTACCTAATCGCTTAGGGGGAAGATGGGAAAAAACAGAAGAAGGAGGAAATTATAAATTATATGATATGGTTAACTCTTATTTAGATACTGTTGTAGATATGGAACCTCCAAAAACGGATAATAGATTTTACGGAGAAAGACCTGGATTTGACCTTGGAGATATTTTTGGTGAAGATACAATTTTTAATAAATATAGAAATCAAGAACAAGTTAATCCTTTTGTAGGCGATGAAGAAGCAGAACAAAGAAAACAAGATTTAATGGAACAAGGAATTATAGATGAATATTATAACGTATTTGATGCAAATAGGACACCAAGCTAATGAATTTATTTAAAAAAATAGGAACAACAATAGCAGATAATTGGGATATATTTTCAGGAGTAACTGGAACAGGTTTGGCTCTTAGCAGTTGGTACGGAGGAGCAAATACTACAGCTAAACAATCTCAACTAGGTTTAAAATCAGCTTATGGAGAATTAGAAGCTTTAAACCAAAGAAGAAGTATTATACCAGAAGTAGTACAATCTAGAAAAGATGTTGCTCAAGATGAATATGGTCTAGCAATAAAGCAAGAAGGATTTAAAAGTCAATTAATGTCTAATGCGTTGTACGACTCTTTAGATAAGAATGAAGGCGCACAAAAGTTTTCTTATTATGGAGGAATAGAAAAATCTTTTGATGATGCATCTCAACAAATAAAACAACAATCTTTTTTATCAAGATTAACTTCTAAGCAACAATTAGATAAAATGGAAGGTATGGCAACTGCTTGGGGAGAAGAAGAAAAAGCAAAAGCAGACGCTGAAGAAAGAAGAATTAGAGCACAAATAGAAATGTATAAACAAACAGACACTTTAAAAGAAGCGTTAGGATTTTAATATGGCACAACAACCAGCAAATGTTTTAAGAGCTATAAATGCAATGTTAGAGGCTCGTCAAGACAAAAGACGAGATGATTTATCTTTTGCATTAGAGCAAAGAAAATTAAATCAACAAGAATCGCAATTTGAAAGAGAACTTGGTATAAAACAAAGAAGTATGGAACTAGCTGAAGAACAATTTGCTATGCAAAAAGAACAATCTTTTTTAACCACTATTACAGCTATAAAACAAAATATATTACCACAAAGAAATTCTCAATATAATACTGGGTGGAATGCTTATTTTGAACCTATGATAAGTCAATATATTGACGAAGTAGATGAAAATGGGTTAGTAACTAAATGGGTAGGAGAAAAAGATGGAAGCAATGATTTAATTAAAGCTTTAAGTGGAACTTTTGGGAATACACAACAAGCACAAAAAATATTTTCTCAAATGGTAGCATATAAAAATAGTGGAGGAAAAGATACAGATACTTTAATTAGTTTAGTAGATAATTATGAACAGTATCTAGGCGCACCTTTAAAAGATTTTGAACAAGCCAAAGATTTAAGAATACAAATGGCATTGCTTGATAAAGAACAAAGAGATATACAAATTGGAGATTATGATTTTAACGAACTAAAAGATTATTATACTGCTCAAGAATTAGCTGAATTAGAAAAATTAAGAAAGCAAAAAGAAAAAGAATTATTGGAAAAAGAAAAAAAAGAAAAAGAATTATCAAATCAAACACCCATAGATGATATAGATTGGAAAACAAAAAGTAGAGAAGAAATTGAAAGTTTTTTAACTACAAAAGATTTAGCTGGAAATATTACAGAATTAGAAGGTGAAGCAAGACTTGCAGCATTATCAAAGATTTTACAAGATGAATCAGATTCTGTAGTAGATTGGAACCCAACTGACCAACTATTTCAATTAAGTACAGAAAAATATCCAGAATTAGTTACATACAAAATAAACCCTACAGATACATCTAGTCAAAAACAAACGAAATACAACAAACAAATAAATGCTTTGCAAAATGAAATAGATTTAAATGAAGATGCAATTGAGAATATTGATAAAGCATTAAAAGCTGGATTTGAAACAGAAAGGCAAGAAAAAAATTATAAATTTGCTGAAACAGACGAATATGAAACTTTAAAAAGAAACAAAGTACTTATGGGCTATGAAAACGAAGCTTTAAAACATTCTATAGACCATTTGGAAGAAAAGTCTCTTGATTATCGTGCAGAAACAAGAGGTAGTACGGTAACTTCAGGATTAGAAGGTCTTAGTGCTTTTGTAGATTATTTTAGACCTATTGATAGAAGCAAAGATGAAGCAAGAGTATATGACCCAAGAGTAGATGGATTTAGAGTTTTTGATGCACCTGATTATATAACATTAACAGACGGTACAAGAGTTCCTAAAGAAGATGCTGTGCCAATTATGGGACGTTCGCTATTTGGGGATATAAGGTATCCTTTCAGAAAAATGGGTGATTACTTTGATAGATTTTATACCGATATATCAGAATATGAAGACATTAAAATAGATTAATACATGCCTACATTAGAAGAAATATTAAATCAAAGAATACAGGAAGGAACTAACGTTTCTTCTGATACTCAATCAAATGTATCAAATTTATCAGAATTTGGTACTTCTATGACACAATTACCCGAAAACAATTTAGTTGAAGATTGGTATTTAGGTAAAAATTTATGGGATTTTGGAAGAGAAGCTGTACAAAGCGGTGTAGATAGCTTTTTATTTGGAATACCTTCAGCGGTTACAGGTTGGGACCCAGGAGAAGGGGCTGATACAGAAGTTGAAAAATGGGGTAGAGACGTTGGTGCAGCTTTAGGATTTTTAGGACCATTTGGTATTGGTAAATTTGCAGTAGGTGGTGGTGCTAGACTTTTAGCTAGAGCTGGACGTAGCAATTCTAAGGTAGTAGCAAAAGCTATTGAAAAAGGAATTACAAAAGATATTTTATCAGCAGGTACAGGCGTAACAGTTAGAGAAGGAGTTGAAGCTGGTACTAAAAAAATAATTGATAAAGTAGGTTTGGAAAAATCCTTTATGAAGGATGTTATAGAACCTAATATTACAAAACCTATAAAAGGATTTGATGATTATTTTGGAAACGCACAGGCAAGAAATAACTTATTAAATCAAACTGATGACGAAGCTATAACAATGTTAAAAGAATATGCTTTGAAAAAAGGCTATGATGTTTCAGATGATGCAGCTAAAGGTATGAATAATATTGTAAAGAAAGCTTTAGACGAAGCTGGTGGTAGACCTATTTCTAATATGTCTGGATTAGTTTCTAAGTATTTAGGAAGAGCAACTGGAAATATGGATAGTAAAGCTGCAACTTTTTATTCACATCTTTTTGAAGAAGCAATGGTATTTGCGGTAGTAGAAAACGCTATACATGGAATAGATTTATGGGCAGAAAGAACAGATGAATGGGACCCACTAGGAACTACAATGCACGCAGTTGCTTTAGGGCATATTTTAGGTGGAGTTAGATTTATTCCAGGAGGTATTAAAGGCGGCGTTTTAAGTATTATGAGAGGAGACGCTAAAAAAAGAGTAGATATATTATTAGGTGGACAAAAAAGTACTGGATGGTTTAGAGGATATAGAACTTGGAATGAAAGCGGTAGAGACGCAATACGTACACAATATAATTTATTTGGTCAAATTAAAGATACTCCTATGGGAGGAGCTCCAGTAAATGAATTGCTAGAACAACAAGCTAGAAGATTTGTAAAGAAAAAAGGGTGGGAAAACAAAATAGAAACAACAGATTTATATCATGATGGCTTAGAAAAAGCATATTTAGCTGCTACTACTAATAAAGAAAAAAGAATGATTGCTAAAATTATGCAAGATGGTAATAAATATCTACAAGGAGAAGCCAGAAAATATTGGAGAAAAAAAATAGGAATAACCTTAGCTAAAGATTTAGCTGGTAGTGCTCCTCGTATGTTTGTTGGTGGGTTAGCAATGTCTGGTGGTCCTCAAGTTTTAATGAGTCCTGATTTAACTTTGCAAGATAAAGCTAGAGCATTATTGATTGGTGCATTTTTAATGAAACATGGTAAAGAATTAACTTATAGAGATTTTAACACTAAAAGATATGAAATGTATGAACCTTTTGGTCGTGCTCCTATGAAATCTTTTCCAGATAGAATGCTTCAAGCTGAAGAGTGGGTACAAGCATTAGGCGGAAAATTTAATGAAGCAAACCAACCTCTATGGGGTAAAATAGCTTCACAAATTGCAAAAGAAAATCAAAGAGAAATGGATACTTTATTAGATAATGTAGAAATATCAAATCCAAAAGCAATAGAAAGTTTAATAGAAATTTTAGGAACAAAAAACGAAAAACAACCTTTGAAAAAAGATTCAAAAGGAAATGAAATAAAAGGAAGTAATGCTGTATTTGTCACAGATAGAACTGCTGAGGTTAAAAATGTAAAACCTAAAGGAAGACAAGTAGCAGATACACTTTCAGCGGTACGTCAATGGGCAGAAATTTATCAAAAATGGCAACAAAATCTTTCTAGCGATTTTATACTTGGTGACGGAAAAAGAATTAAAAATTGGTCAGAATTAACTGCAGCTGAACAAAGACTTTTTGTTGATAAAATGAAAAAAATGAATATTAAAAGAGGTGAAAGAGGAATAAATAAATTAGCCGATATGTGGCATGATGCTAATATTGCTATATTTGTAGATGCACATAGAACTATGGCTAGAGGAGTAGAAAGAGTTGCAAATTCATTAGAAATAGTAGATATGCCTTTAGTAGAATATTTAGATGGTAGAATGCAATTTAGAGAAATTGATTATGGAAATGTTATAAATAAATTAACTGAAGTTCAAAGAAGTCAAATATCACAATATAATTCTGTAATTGGAACATTAAATAGACTTGGTATTCACAAATTAGGAAAAGAAAGAGTTGTTTTAACTGAAAGAAATATGCCTAACGAAGGTAAAATGAGTGAATTTGTAGAGCAAATGGTTGATTTAAGAACTGAGGTAAATAATAAATTTGGAATAAACGCTGAACAACATTTTAAATTTTCAGATGGTTGGTTTAAAAATGCATTAGATTATACTTTTACATATGAATCAGTTAAAAATTCTATGGAATTATTACCTGCGTTTTTAAGAGACAATCCTACGCTTGCTAGATTGTTAAGAATTGACATGGGCTCTAATTACGCTACTAAAATTAAAGTAATAGGCGGTAGCAAAGAATTGCAAAAACAAATAACTGAACTTCTAAAAATGGCTAGAAAAACAGATACTGGTGCATTTACCACTGCTATGGTAAAAGGTGAAGTAGAAATATCAGCTGCAAAAGCAAAAGAATTATTACAAAAATTAGAAGAAAACGGAATTGGTATATTTAGAAATGTAAGAGATTGGGATTTCAATAAAGTTATGGCAATGGCTAACAGAAGAATAAAAGATAAAATGTTAGACGAAGGAACAGTTTATGACCCAAAAACAAAAAAATGGCAAGAATTAACTGAAGAAGATTTAGCTCAAATAAGTTTATTGGAAGCAAATGGTTTTATAGCTAAAGATTCATTAACTATAGCTCCATATGTTAGAGAGTTTTTTGAAATTCATAATGTTATAACAGAATATGAAATAGAAATGGAAGGAAAAAAATCTGCTGATAGAACTGTGGAAGGTATGTTAGAATGGCTTGAGTTAACAGGTAAAAATCCACAAACTGTAGAAAATATAAAAGCTATACTAGCGGAAATTGGAAATCGTGAAGGATTAGCTACTACTCCAAAACAACAACTTGATGCATTTTTGGGAATTAAAAAATCTTTTGAAGCTCATATTAATAAATTTATTAAACAAGGAGATGGTAAAGGAGTATTAAACGTTGATATAGATGGACCTAGAAGTGTATTAAAAGTAAGCGATATTGTTGCATTAGAGATGAAACTAACCGCTATAGCAACAGGTCAACAACCTATTCAAGCAAGAAATTTTATAGACAATTTATTTAATAGTATCAAAGAAAGAGAAATGGGCGTAGAAGAAGCTAAGACTAAGAGAATGTTATTTAATTTAGCTCTTTCTAGAGCTGGGAACAGAGATGCTATAGATGTTATGGCTTTAGCAACAGAATACGGACTTTACAATCATAATTCAGGACAATTTAATCACAATTTAAAACCTAGCGAATATGAAGCATTGCGTCAAGCTTTAAAAGATAAAGTTCAAAAAAGATGGGATGAGCCAGACAAAACTATAGATGATATATATGATAGATTATTAAGAGAAGAAGGTTCAGAAGCTGGAGATTATAATACTGCAGACATAAATCAAATTATTAATACTGTAAAATTTGATGGAATATTTGCAGACAACACAAAATTAACAGGAAAAACAAGATTGCAAGAAATGCAAGATATTTGGACAAATGAAGTAGAGTATACTTTTAGAGATGGAACTAAACAAATATTAAGACCTGGAAGTGATATTGATTTTATAAATGCTTTTGCAGATAATATGATGAAAAATAATGGAGATAGAAAAAATATAGATGTAGAAGTTGTAGAAGCAAGTCAAACTATGTTAGAATTTATAGCTGGTAAAAAATCCTCTGTTAAAATTAAGAGAATGCGTTTTAACGAAGCTAGACCAGATGATACTGTTCATTATCAAGACGAAGTTAAATTAAGCGATGTTATGGAAATTGTAGAAGGAGTACAAATATCTGGTTCAGAAATAGTTATATTAGATTATGAAGGTATGGGACTTAAAGGAAGTATGTCTAATCGTGGTAATGCTTCTTTTCTTCAAAAAGCTAGAAAGAATTTAGCTAGGGGTACTTATGTAAGCATGGATAGAAAATTCCAAATTTTTGCTTCTCCTAAATCTGAAAACACTCCTTATATACAATATCAATATGCGGATAATAAATATGCATATCTTATTGAAGCTACTCCTCAAAATTTAAAAGTTATTTCAGATAATTATGTAAGATTTTTACAAGAAAGAGTTAATGATGGATATATATCTCCAGATAAAATGAAAAATATTTTAGAAAAAGAAGCAGGTTTTGTTTATAATGAAAAAAATCAAAGATGGGAAAAAGATTGGAGTTCTCAAGATGCATATAGCAATGAATTAATTATGCATAACATAATGAATGATTTTACTATGGGTACTACCTTTAGAAGAAGATGGTGGTCACATCATACTACTGATTCATTAGGAAATATAGATTTTGCTGTAGGAGATAAAGCTCCATTAAGAGAAGCTAAAAATCTTACATTTAATAAATTGATGAAAAGAGCAAGATTGTTTGATAACATATCTGCAAAACGTTTTACAAAACAAGATATATTGCAACGAGCAGAAGCATTACAAGCAAGTGTTTTTGCAGATACTCCTAATTTATCAAGAGTAATAAGACAATTAACTGATTTTGCAAATGGAAGAGTTCATGAAATTGTTATTAGAGATGAAGGTGGATTAAACACAGAAACAATAGCTAATAAAGATACTGAAATTGACAAACTATTTAGTGTTATGAAAACTGATGTAGATAGATTAGAAGCTATAGTTTCCAATAAAAATATAGACCAAAAAACAAGAGATATTGCTGAAAATCAACTTAACGATTTAAAAGCTTTAATAAGAGATGGGAAGATTGGAGATGCTTCAGCTGTTAATGGTATTACTTTTGTAGATGCAAATTGGTTTCAAACATTTTCTATGTTAGCTGGAAATTGGAATTATGCTGAAGTAGGAGGTATTAAACCAATAATTTTAGGTCATGCTGATGGTAGAATATTTGTTAATAAAACAGCTTTTGCTAGAGATTCTAAAGTCCAAAAATTCTTTGATAACAATCCAGATGTTCCAATGGTTACATTTACTTCTGCGGCTAAAGATGTAGGAGGAGGTTATGAAAGACCTATCATGGAAGCTTCTGAATGGAATTTATCTACTACTACTCCAGTAGCTAATCAATATAAAAATGTAATAAATCCAGAAAATTTAAGAATGATTAGTACTAAAGAATTAAAAAGGAAAGCTACTATATCTTTAAATCATACAGTTCACATGCGAGACACAAAAGAAATGGATGCATTTGCAAATTATTTTTTCAAAGACAATTTGGGGGATATGAAAACTATGGCTGAAAAATTTAAAAATGCTTCTAATTGGGAAGAAGCAACAGCTATTTTTAAAATGTGGACAATGAAAAAAGCAAAAGAAAGTGATGGTATAGACAAGTCTTACGAACAAATAGGTGTTCAACAAATGTTAGCCGAAAATAATGTTCATCCTGGTTTAATGCCAGCAATGATGGAAAATATGTTTAAAACAAATCTAATTGACCCTCAATTAAAAAAACAATTAGATAGCGGAGGTCAAGGAGTTTTAACCCCAGATATTAATATTGGAAAAAATGGAGAAATTATTGCAGGAGGTAGCTTAATTAATACATTAGTTGTTGGTAATAGAATATGGGATTACGGTCAAGCAGAAATACCATATTATCAACGTAATGCTGAAGTAGATTTAGACAACATTACTTTAATAAAAAGAAGAAAAAATGAATACGATGAATTAATACCATTTAAAAAAGCAGCAGGAAGTAATAGATTGCGACAAGCTTTAGATAGACTAAGAGGAAAATATAAAAATTTAGGAGCGGTTCATGAATGGGCTTCAAAAAATGGATATGAAGTATTATTAGCTTCAGAACGTGCTCCTGTTACTAAACCTTCTAGTGTAATGGTTATAGGTTTAAAAGGATTTGCAAGTCCTGTAGATGGACCTATCTTTAGATTAAACGGAACAGATGTTAAGAGAGTTGCTGAAGGTGATTTTGATATTGATACAGCTAATTATTATTGGAATATGCCTCATATTGTTGCAGAAGGTTATGCTAGAAATAGAGCAACTGTTCAAGATAGTAGAGCAATAGAATTAGACAATAGCGCAAATTGGAGAAATACTGATATAAGACAAATTGATTCTATACATAGATTTAACGATAGTAGAAGAAAAGCAGATATTATGCGTGGAACAGTAATGAACTCCCAAAGGATTCTTCAAAAAATTATTATGAATGAAGATGGAAGTAGAAGTCAATATAAAATAGCAGAAACTAGAGAAGTTGATGGAAAGACTGAAGAAATATTATCTGCTGAAAATTATGATAAATTTTTATTGCAATTAGACCAAAATAGATATTTAATTATAAGAAAAGACACAGACGTAACTTTGCAACGTATTGCTGATTTAAACCAACATATTTTAGATGCCGCTAATGGTTATAATACTTCATTGTTTGAAAGTCACGCAAAAATAACTCAAGATATTTTCTTTGACAAAAATCACGGATTGTTTCAAGTTGCTAAATTAGTAAAAAGAAAATCAAAATTTGGCGTAGAAGAAAGCTTTTTAGTAAAACAAGAAGAAGCTGGACTTGGTGAAGGAGAAATGAAAACTATAAATGACCGAGTTATAACTCCTTATAGAGATTTATTAAGATTAAGTAATAAAATTTACGATAAAGGAGTTGCAAATAAAGTAGGATTTAGAGATTTAGTTACTGGTGTAACAGAGTACAATACAAGTATGTATGGAGCTGCAAAATTGATGAAACAAGATTTAAAAGTAGATAAAGGTAAAGATAAATTTGACTTTTTAGGAGATTGGGCAATAGGTATGAGAATTGGTACTGGTAGAAAAGGAGACGCTTTTCATAGCAATGTTAATATTTATGATAGATTGTTAGCTGAAGTTGTTCATGTTAAAAATTTAGGTATGGATAGAACTCAATTTGATTTTAATGAAACAAGTATTATTCATGGAAAAGAAATTAACAAATTATTATTTGAAACACCTTCTGGTGAAAAAACTATAGATTCGCTTGATTGGTTATCTAAAAACTACATTAAGAAAACCCAAATTGCTAATAGTTTAGAAAGAAGAATTAGAAATTTAAAGAAACTTAGAAATAAATTAGAAGGAGCTAAATGGGTACAAGAAAGAATTGATTTAATGGAAAAAAGAAAAAAAGCTTTATTAAACTCAATTAAAAGTGTAGACAAAGAGTTAATTAAAGATATGACAGAAAGAGTTCTTGAAGAAAAGAAAAGAGAGTTTTACAAAAAAAATAAAAAGAACATGGAAGAAGAACAAATTAAATTAGCAAAAAAATCTATTGAACAAGACATATTAAAAAATGGAGTACCAAAAATAGAAACTTATGTAGCAGAAGATTTATTACATGCTATTGCGATGGTAGATGCATTTGGAGGATATGCTTATAAAAATGCAGCAGAGTTAGGATATGATAGAAGTTTTTATACAGATATGAGCAGAGATGCTAGAGATATTAAAAAATGGTTTGGACAAGCTTGGAGCGATTTTAGAAACAATAAAGAAAGTGTAATAGATTATAGAGATGGAAGTAGAGATAAAATTATTTGGGTAAATGCAGACCATATTTATCAACATTTTTTATCTTTAATGCAAAGAAAAATGGAAACATATGCTAGTGTTCAAGAACGTAATATTTTCTTAGCTAAAATTATGACTCCTACGGTAGATATGTCAAAGCTTGTAGAATATAGAGGTAAGTTTTTTCCTAAACCAGTAGAAAAAAGAATAGACAAATATGTTAATCTAGGTTTAAGATATAACGTATTATATCAACCTCAATTAATGGCAAATAGATTTGCAAAAGATATAGGTAAAGCATATGGAAATGCGCATTTAACTTTAATTGGAGAACGTGTTCCAGGAGCTAGAGAAAATAGAGAAATAGATGGTGATTTTTATTTTGACCCATTTACTCATACAGAAGCACATTCTAAATCGCAACTTTTATTTGCTTTGAATCCAAAAGCTGCTGAATATTCTAGATTAAGTCAATTTGAAAAATATCAAAAATTGTTTGGTACAGGAATGATTAGAGACCATATGAATCAATACAAATTTACTGAATTGCCACACGATGTTATGAGTAGAGTAGGTTTATATGGAAGAAATACTTCTTTAGGAACTATGAATGATTTACAAAAATCTTTTGACGAGCAAGGTGTTGTATACTTAATGACTGAAGGACAAAATAGTGTCTTTGATTTTAACCAAAATTTAAATAATATGAATCCTTATGGTAGTGGTTCTAAACCAAGTAAACCTAGTGATTATGTAAGAAGACAAAATAAACAATCTAACAAATGGTGCGATTAATATGGGATGTATAAGTTCAGAACAATTAAAGAAAAATCAAGAATCTTTTTTGAAATTAGCTGAGTCTTTTGAAAAAAGATTAAAAGATAAATTTGGCAATCAATACGATGCTTACGCTACAGATATGTTTATGCGTATAGTTGAAACTACAAGAGATGCTACAGTAGGGTATAAAGGATTTGATTATGGAATACCTACAGTAGAACATTTAAAAACTATGGATAAAGTTATAAATCGTGAATTAGCTCTTATGGGAAAATCAAGAACCGCTTTTGCTAAATGGTTATATTTGCCTAATGAAATATTTAAAGATGTAAGCTTTGTTCATAAATGGTATCAAGATGTTCAAAAATCTAATGAAGCATACAAAGGACAAACTTCATATTTTAATTCTCAAATGCAAGATATAGTTAGAGATTTAAAATTAGCTTCAGCCAAAGAAGGATTTAAATTTCATAAGATAGAAAAAAAACTTGTAAAACGTATGAAAAAATATAATGATATGCGTGTAAAAGCTTTAGCTACAAATGATTCAAATGGATTTAGAAGAGCTGAAGAATATTATAGAGAAAAAATAGATGCATTTACCACAGAAAAAGAAGGTAAAATTTTATCAGATTTTCATAAACTTGCTTCAGCAAAAGAAAGTGAATTTATAAGAATGAAAGGTAAATATGATAGCAACTTGTACAATGCAGCTAGAACATATAGAGTAAAAATACAAAAGCCTGCACAAAAATTAATGATACAAGGTATAGAAAATTACAAATGGTCATTAAAAAGAAATGCAAGTGTATTGAAAAATTTTGAAAATTATCAATCTACATTAAATAGACTTGACGCTTTAATTAAAAAATTTAAAGATGGAAATTTACAAAGAGATGGTTATTTTCCTGTTTTAAGTTTTGACATTATGCCTTCTCTTTCAGAAGCAAGTAATCATTTACTTACTCCAAAAGGCAAAGGCGAAAAACAACAAGCAGATTTTCAAAAAGGTGTAAATATTATTGAAAAATTAGAAAATGTTTTAAATGATAATGTTTATATTAATAAACACTTAAAAGAAAAAAGTAAAATTAATGGATATATAGATTACAACGTATTACCTATTATGCATTCTTTTGTTAAATCAGCAGCTAGATTTAATTATGTTGCTTACAATGCTGGTAAATATATAGATGTCATGAAAGACCTTAACAAAACTTTAACTGACCCAAATAGCAAACAAATTGTAACTAAATTAGATAAAAAACTAGCATTCTTAGAAGGATATATTACAGACCATTATGGAATTATAACTGGTGATTATGTAAATAAAAATAAAATGGGAGCTAATGTAGCAAGAACAATTACAGCTTATCAGTTTATGAGTAAGTTAGGTTTAAACATTCGTGGTGCAGTTCGTAATTCTACTCAAAGTTTATTTAATTATGTATGGTTTGGTCATCAAGCTATGTGGGATGTTAAAGCAATGAAGAAAAATCCTGATATGGTTATTAGAATGAAACAAGGATTAGCTAACAATGGTGTATTGTTTCCTGAAATACAGGAAATATTTGGTAAGCTACCTTTTGAAACAGTTATGGATAAAGGAACTGGAACATATAGAATTAAAACAGATTTGTCTACTGGTGAACGTTTACAAGCAGCTTTAGAAAAAGTAGCTGAAAAAAGTGGTAAACCTATGCAATATGTTGAAAATAGTATAAATAGAAGATTTACTTTTGAATATGCTTATGGATTAAAATGGCAATTAGATAAATCAGACCCTAATTTTATTGGTAAGTTTGAAAAAAATCTCGCTAAAGAATTAAAAAGAAAAAATAGAAAAGAAACTGTTGAAGATTTAAAAAAACAAGAAGAAAGAAATTTTCAAATTTTTGAAAAAAATGATGCTACTGAATATGATTTTAGATTAGAAATGTATCGTAGAAGAAAAGCTGAAAATCATGCTAATGCTGTGGTAAATACATTGCATTTTGATTATAGTATGACTGGTAAATCTAAAATACTAGTTAATCCATTAGGTAGTGTTGCTGGACAGTTCCAACATTATGGACTTAGTTTTTTCAATTTACAAAGAAAAATAATAAGAGATGGTAAAGATTCTGTATTTACTAATCAATGGAATACAAACGCTGCATGGAGAATGTATAGGTTAGGTTTATTATATGCGGGTGTAAATGGATTATTTGCTCCACTATTAAATGCTAACTTAGGAAATTTAATACAGAACGATACTTATGAACGTTTAAAGAATTATCACGATGCTATATTAGGAGGAGACGAAGAAAAACAAAGAGCTTTCTTTGGTAAAGGTCCTATTATTGGAACATTTGGTGGTCCTTTTATATCAGATTTAGTTACTATTGGTAATTTATCTGGATTATATGAAATGGAAGAAGGAAGTGTTCAATCATATTTAGCTGGTTATCAAGACATGGCTGAAGAAAGTGGTAGCGAAAAAGGAAAAGAAATAGTTAGACTATTAAACACTTCTGCTTATAGATTTATGTTTAATACTCTCCCTAAATGGAAACAAGGAACTAATCTAGGTGTATTAATACAAGGAGAATTAGGACTGTTTCCAACAAAAGAAATAAGAGAGAGAAGAAAGCAAATGGGACTTGATGCTAAGACCGATAAAAAATCTAAACCAAAAACACGTGGAGTAGATTATCAAGCAGACATTCTCAAGTCCTTAGATGCTTTTTAACAGATTAGTTTTTTACTTTAAAGACTTTATCTAGAATTTCCATTTTTGGAGCGTGAATTTCTTCTAGAAACATTTCAGCTACTTTAACTTGTTGTTCTATTTCTTCTATTCGGTTAGATTGATTTTCGTCTTCAAAACATTCTACTTTAAGGTCATCAATTTCATTTTGCATTATTTCAATAGTTTTTTTGAGTTTAAATATTAATTTATTTTTTTCATGTTTATTCATTTTTCCTCCGTTAATGCGTACATTCCAATGCAAATTGCGTCTG
>CEPE01124672.1_pt1 | contig 18232 bp, 24 predicted proteins | sample 530531 | NCBI WGS metagenome assembly CEPE01 (sample SAMEA2620273, study PRJEB7988) | marine metagenome | biome: marine biome (ENVO:00000447); feature: deep chlorophyll maximum layer (ENVO:xxxxxxxx); material: "saline water (ENVO:00002010), including plankton (ENVO:xxxxxxxx)" | depth 80 m
TAAAACTAAAAAACAGGAACGCGTTGACGGCATGGTCGCACGCGTTAAGGCGGCACGGGAGTCGAGCGACGGCGTACACTTCCCGTGCGAAGCGATAGCACGCACGGCGCTGGAAGGCGCTTTAAATAACCGCACGGGCGGATTGCTGGCCAAAGCGCCGACGTTCCACAAGCGGCCGCTTGGATCGCTTTTGCACCGGCTCGTTCGGTGGAATCAATCCGTGGGCAATTTGCACGGATTATTTTCGGTCAAATGGGATTGCGAAACGCTGGCCAAATTTGACGACAAAGCCACGCACGGGCCGATGGCCAATGACAAGCGCATGATCGGCGCACTAACAGGCGAGCAGCTATTCGACGAACTGACATCGATGGCAATGCTTTTGTGCAATGGAAGCCAAGCGGCCAATAATTGGAAGCGTGCGCTTGGTTGGTAAGAATCTGCAAAATCAATCGTAATAAACAACGGCAACAAGCCAATCAACATGAATAATACAACAACGGAAAAATCAATCGACTATAACAGTTGCGAAATATTGGAAATGTACAGCGCTAATCCCGATCTCGCATCGAATCCGGCATCGTTTTTTGGAGACGCCACGCAATGGACACTGTCGGACGGCAGTGAAGTTTTTGACGTGGAACTAGCCAAGCAACGTGCAGCCGCACCGGACGAAAAATCAGCAACGGGATTTTTGTACGAACTGCAATTGCTATGCAAAAAGCACGGCATTGTATTCGAGGAAAGTTTCTAGTGCATCGCGCACCGCGTTCTACGGAGCGCGGATCGCGGTGCATCAGCCGCACCAATTAATATGAACACGCAAAAAACATGGTCGCCGTTTAGCCACGCAAATTACGACGTGGCATGCGGCGGCAACGAAACGCCAATGTTGTACAGCGACGGCAAAACTTATCTGTACGTGTGGAATAAAATCGATCAGCAGCACGAATACTACGTGTTTGACGACGATGTATTTATTCCGTTTGCAAATGCACCTTGGAACACTGGAAACGTCACTTACTTTTTATGAAAATCACATACGAAATTGATTCGATGGATTGGGGAACCAATCCGGACACGCTTGAGGATCGGGATCGATGCGTCGAGGCGCTTGGCGATTGGTTTGAAAAACTATCGACTAAAACCAAATTGGCGATTTATTACGCACAAAAATATGACATGTCAGTATTAGTCGCAGCCGATGAATTTCAACCGTCAAGTGACGGATGTCCGTGGCTGGGCATGTTGTATGCAGCGCAGGATCGTGTGATAAAAAAGCACGCGCCGTATGCTGATTGTTACAGCGGACATAATTTATTTTTATACGTAACTGTAAAATAATGGACGATCCAAAACCATGCTTGGGTTCCGGATATTGCTGCCACAAGGCAATTTGCCATGAGGGGCAACGGGCCAACCCAAATCACAAATTTGGCCCGTGTCCCTCGCTGCGGTGGAACGGCGAGCGCCACGTATGCGGACTGATCATGGACGCTGATCGCGTTGAAGCGGATCGCCTTAAAAAATCACTTTCAATCGGCGCTGGCTGCTGCGCCCCATTATTTAATAATTGGAGAAAAGTAGTAAAAAACAGAATCGGATAATTATGCAAATTGGAGACAAAAACGAATACGGGCGAGTAGTCGCATCAATCGAAAACCGATACGCCGTCGAGCGCTTTGGTATTCGCAACTTTGGAACGGATTACGCGGAGTTCGACGCCGACGGGCCGACTGAATGGCGCACGACTAAAAGTTTCGCAAAAGCGAGGCGCATCTGGCAGCGATGGAGTAAAGAAGCGACGTGCGGCATGGCTGTCATGTACCGCGTTCGATATTACTGCGACATGCATGGTGAACCATTCCAGGCAGTGGAGTTGGCTGTGAATCATACAAACAGCATGCACGATTGGATGACGCACGACGAACCACGCGAAATCCCTGTAAGAAACTAAAATTTGATACGTAATAACAAATGGCAATAGCCAATAATATGAAAACTAAACACACAAACGGCCCGTGGATGGTGGCGGATGAAAAATACCGACTCCGAGTAGCAACTGATGAATATGAAAAATATTCGCGCAAACCCAAAGGGATAATAGCAGACGTTTACACGGGCCACGAAAACGCGCACGCCAATACACGGCTAATCGCAGCATCGCCCGATCTACTGACAGCGGTGCAGCAATTGGTTGCCACGCTGCATAGTACTTACGACGTATTTGAAGACTTGTGCAAAACCGGCAACATGTCAGCCAATCCACTCGACAATCACGTCGTGCAGGACATTGCCGATCAAGCGGCCGATGCACTGGAACAAGCGACAGGAGTTCGACCATGACTAAATCAAAATCACTACTAAACGCAGCCACACTGGCTCATAGATGGGAAACAGCGATAATTGAATCACGCGATTCGGAATCGAGCGACGACACTGGTTTTTGGACACGTCTTGAAAACCTTGTCTTTTTAAATATGTCACCTAATTGGATTGAGTATGGACAACTTGACATTGAAACACAAAGCGACAGCGCCGGTACATCGATGACAGTGCGCGTAGGCGATTACCATGCTGTCAGCTACTGGGACGGCGAGGATATGATATTTATATATGAATGCAGTCGCGATACCGACTTGTCGGAAGCGATTGGCGGCGATCCAATTTGTCAAATAGCATTATGATGATTAATAACACACGACAGTTCCGGCTTGAATTGCGCCGGATTCAAGCGGACATCGAGGCGCATCGCGCATGGCTGGCCGAACACGGTCTTGCCGGATCGCTGAAAGCAAAACACGTTAAAAAGTTTATCAAACTGGCTAACTGGAAAAACCAGGAACAACTTGATAAGTTCAAGGCGAAGCCACGCTGGAATCAGCATTGGTTGATCCGTAATGCACACGAATTAGTACAGTACAGCGCATGAAAGTAATCACTATTTTATTGAGCGCCGCAGTGTTCACTTGGGTTGTATCGCAGCCATACGAACAGCCACCTAAAAAATGGGAAACCATCGCCAGCTACTATGGCGCTCGGTACGCGAAAAAACCCACGGCGAGCGGGGAGCCGTTTGACCCCACCGCCTTCACGGCAGCGATGTGGGATGTCCCGTTTGGAACGTCGGTACTTGTTGAACACAACGGTCGAAGCGTAATTTGCAAAATTAATGATCGTGGCCCAAACAAACGGTTTACCGAACGGGGGATTGATTTGTCGCAAGCCAGTTTTGAGCGCTTGGCTGACACTCGACTCGGCTTGATTCCCGTAACCATTACAATTCTCGACTGATGGTAACAGTAACCACACTGCACGGGCTGTCAGCCACTTCGTGGATGCTGCATGAAGACCCCGAACTGCTGGACAAAAGCGATATCCGGCAACATGAGTTTGATACCGAACCGGAGGCGCACGCGTTTCGTGCCGGTGTTCAACTCGGCATCGATGCGGCGCTGTTTTGTGACTGCACGCCGCCGTTGATTGTAGTTGACGAAAGTGAGGACATTGTAGTACATTAGCCCCGTTCTACAGCAGTGCAACGCTGCGCTTATTGTTAGTAATATTCATTGATTGGTTAAGGACAGTTGCCCCCGTTGGACAGGCGGGGGTTGCTGTTTTTATGGCCCCAGTTTGCGCTGTAACGCGTTTAAATTACAATCCAACCCAATGAGCGCCGACGTATACCCAAAACGCCTTAAAATCCTAAATCTGGATTACGATTTAGTGTGGGTGAATCGGGATATCGAAACGGCTACCGACTCACACGGATCGTGTGATACGAGCACGCAAACAATCGTTGTTTGCCGCGATCAAAAACCGACAGCAATGGCTGACACGATTTGGCATGAAATTAATCACGCACTGTTTGCCGGATTACACATGACCGGCGAACTGACGGAGGAACGGATCGTGACGCTTATGACTACGGGTCAATGCACCGTCATGCGCGACAATCCGGATTTTGTGAAATGGATGCTGAAAAAACTAAACGGCGCAACGCGGTAATATTTGAACGCATGGCCACGGAAGCCAGCCGGTCAGTGGTGTACCGCGACACGATAATCGAGGTGGATGCGTTAATTACCGATCTCCTAGAATTGGAGGGAACGTACTACTCCAAACAGACGCTTGAATTAATCAGGCAACGGATTCGGGGAACGCTGGCCGACGCTGGGCTGATGATCGAAAATAGCGCGGAGTATTTCGATGACGAGGGGAACGCAAACGGCATTGCCTAGCGACCGGAGTCGCTCGATGCGTTTGTCCAATCGCTTGGGAATCCCATCAGCCACTCGCAAAAGTTCGGGATCAAATTCATCCCAAATTTTTTCCGGAAAACTCGACCCAGCAAACCATTGACCGGCACGTTTTCCATTTTCCCCGTGTCCTTCCAATCCCTCGCCGTGGGGGTTGGCCACGATCCAGAGTCTGTCCCGCTGGTGCTTCGCGCCAACGTGGGAAGCCGGTATGCAATGCCATTCCGCATCATACCGGATCGCGGCCAAGTCTGACAGTATTCGTCCGAACCAATCTCCCCCGTCTCCGTTAAGCAAGTTTGGGACGTTTTCCAGCAGCGCAACTTTCGGTCTAGCCTCGCCAATAATTCGCACCAACTCGCTCCATAAGCCCGTGCGCTCGCCATCCAATCCGGATCGATCACGTCGTGTTTGCGCGATGCTGGCGTCCTGACAGGGGAATCCAGCGGTAAGCAAAGTTGGCCGCTGCCATTCGTTTCCGTTGAACTGTTTAACGTCATCGATGATCGGAACGTCCGGCCAATGCTTGGCCAAAATCCGGTGGCAGAATGGATCGCTTTCGCAAAAGCAAATAGTTTTCAAGCCGACGTGGCGACAGGCTAATGCGAATCCCCCGATGCCGCTGAATAAATCGACGTGAGTCACGCTTCCCGTTTTCGTTCATGGATTTCCAATGCCTTTAAATAAAACCACAAGTCGATCACTTCCTCCTGACAGGCTTTGATTTTTTGCAACATTTCCATGCGATCCAGCCCCTTGTCTCCAAACGGATTGTGTTCCTGGATTCCAGCCTTGAATTTTTTCGCAGCAAAATGCTGAAACTCAGCTAGTGCAATGTCCATTATTTCGTGATCAGTCATCATCTTGTGCATCAATTTTTTCATCAGCTTCAATGCAGTGTGGGCAATCAACGCCTCCGTGCATTCCCTCGTTTAAAAATTTAGACCCGCAACTGCTGCACTGATCTTCCCATTCGGTGTAGTCATCGTCATAATCGTCGTAACTCATTTGCGCCTCCGTTTCTTTTGCCGGTTAGTTGCACGCGTTTTGTTCGATCCAGCAGGGCGGCAATGAGTAACGTAAATGCCGCCCATGTCCGCTTTCGCCCCGATGCTTTTACTAAACTTGCGGCTGCTTAATGCGTTTGCGTACAGCGCGTCATCCATTGTGTCGGACTCATGTCCCAGTTTGTGTTCGTTGTTTTTCATTTGTGTTTTTGGTTAAATCGCGCAATTTCAATTTGCGCTTTTGATTCAAGTTCGTCAGCCAGCTTGGCGTCCATTCGGCGCACACCAATGGCTGCTGCGCGGAGTTCGCTGCCGGTGGCTTTGTTGTCGTGCAGGAGCGCCTGACCACGTTCGTGCCAAAACCTTTTTCGCTCACGATCCTGCCGCCTTTCCTCGCGTGTCATGTACTGTACTAATGCAGTTGCCAGCGCTCCAAATACCGCGACCACTGGTTGTGTTTGTTCGGGTTGATATTAATTTTTTTAACTTTAATTTTGCTGATCGGAATGACCCAACACATTTCAATATCCATCGCGACCGCAACGCAGTAATCGACATCGCATTTTTGGTACAACCTCCCGTCCGCTCGTCGAGTGTTAAATTCGTAATACCCGCTTCGGTTTGTGTACGTACTTCCCTTGACTTGCAACTTGCGAAACCGTCGCTTGTCCGTGAGCGCGGCAATGTCAAACGCTTCAGTGACCCGTGGGTTAAGAGGAGTATGTCCGTGAACCAGTAATCGCGTGACGACCAATGACTCAGCGGCTGCACCAATGTGTGCGCGATGTTCCCCCACGTAGGAATGGTGTATGATTTTATAGTCATGTCTAGTTACGCAGTGCGTAATCCGTTGTCACACACTCCAACACTTGGTTGTTATCCCTCACCAATCGGCTGGCTATTCGCCGGTCAATTTCAGCAAAGCGTTCCATCGTTAAGTTCGATGTAATGAACGTCCATTTACCCAGCCGCTTGTCCAACACCTCTAACAGTTTTTGACTGCCGTACTCACTCCCGTGTTCCGCTCCGATGTCATCGATGACAAGCAGCGACTCGCGTGCTAGTTCGGTGGCATAATTGTGGTGACCGTCCCGCATGTAGTTCAGTGCGTCGATCCATCGAACAAACTTTCCTGGTGTTTCGGCTACGTTCTGATGCGTTTTCGCCACCGCTTTTGCTAGGTGCGTTTTGCCAACTCCACACGTCCCAGCCAGCGTCAGCCAATAGCGCTTGCGGTGGTCGTGATGCGTAAATGCGTTGATGAACGCAGCGGTGCGCGTCAGCATGTCTTCAAGCACCGTGTCGCCGTGTGTGTCGAACGATAAAAACTCACGATACCATTCAAGCGTTTCCGGCTTTAACTGCTGCGGCGGCATAGTCGCTCGCTCCGGCGAACGTCCCGTTATTACGGCTGCTAGTTTTTGGGGATCGGTCATTGCTGTATTTTTCCCACGTCAGAAACTTCTGCTTCCAGTTCCTTACTTTATTTCCACGCGAATCGACCCAGTTGCCAGCCGTGAAGTATTCATGGAATCCAGCAGCGAGCGATTCAACATTCCGGCTTTTCGCATATTCGCGCACGGCGTCAAGCGACGGCGGGGCGAATGCGGCTTTTCGTGGTTTAGTTTTTTTTGGTTTTTCATTGATTATATTTAGGTGAGTAATGTTGCTTGTATGGCATCGCGGTTCGCGTCGTATTAATCCGGCCTTTTCAAGCGATGACAGTTTGACGTTTACGGTTTGGCGAGTGAGTCCGGTGCGTTCGGCCAGCGTGTCCTGACGGGGCCAGCATTTGTTTTCGTCGTCGGCGTAATCCGCAAGCGTCAGCAGCACCAGCTTCTCGCTGGGGGTTAGTTGCTGCCGAAACGCCCACGTTATCGCCTCCAAACTCACGCCAATGTTGCTTTAATATTTTTATAAATCGTGCGAAGCATTTCGTTTGATCGCAATTCCAAATCCGATTTGAGTCTGTCAATACCGTGCATGACAGTGCCGTGCGAATGACCCGTGTAACCGCTTATCATTTCAAATGGCATCCCCATCTCTCGCATGTAGTGCCACACGATCCACCTCGCACTACAGTTGTGCGGTGTGCGCGGCGACTTCCACATCTCGCGTTCGTTTTTAAAATTATACTCCTCGACTACAGCGTCAATGATCCTCTTCGTGCGATCCGTGTATGCGCGAGGCAATTTGGTCGTGTAACCATTCGTTTTCGTTTTCATAACCGATTAGTTTTAAGTAAATATGTATTCCGTTTTTGTAAAATTCATTATCGATGATAACAGCGCGAAGTCGAATGCGTGCTTTGTTCGGAGCCATTGTTCGGAAGTTCCAACCCGCTCGTTTTTTTTTCCACTCGCGCCAATACCTTACCCAGTTTATTGATCCGTCGTCTCGTATGTAACCGCATCGCCGCCAATGAATGTAACTTAATATCCCGCTGCGAATTACGGCCATTGCTAATTCGTAATGGCATGAGGCGATAGATAGTTGGGGCTGGCCGACATCAGCACCGGCCAGCCCCTCGTCATCATTTAAAACAGCTTGTCGCTGCCTTTCGTCGATGACTGTTCCTCCTGCGCCGTGACCGCGAGTTTTAGATAATCAACTCCGTTCGACTGCGCTTTGTTTTTCCATGCGGATACCCAATACATTTTTCCGTCCACGTTAAGTGTTCCGGTCAAATCCGGTTGAGTCTCCTTTTCCTTTTTTTTATTTGGGAACAACGCTCCTTTGTCTGGTTTGTCGCTCGCCTTGTAACTATCCGACATATTATTGTAATGTAATGTACTATTTAGTTTTACGCCAGTATTGGCTGGTTCCACCGACTTCCAATAATTCGCCTAACAACTCGGTGAGGGATTGTTCGGCTTCGCTTTTACTGCACTTGTTAGCTTCACTGTACAACTGCACTAAATTTGAAAATTTAACGTCGCACGCGTCCAGCATGCCATAAGTATCAATGTTGTGTCCGGCCATTTTCAAATACACCGCTCGCACGTCCTTTATTTTCGGCGTCGCCTGACGTTTCACACGTTGAAATCCAGGCAACTCATCAAACTCCTCGCACTTGTCTTTCAGCGCTTTGATCCATGCCTCAATCGACGGCACGTAGGCGCGTAGCCTTGCCGCCAGTAGTGGGTTTGTGATTTCACGCGGATCACGCGCTTGCGCCAACACGTCCTGCTGATCAATGACAGTCAGTGCCGCTCCACTAACAGCAGTGCAGTACAGTTGGTGTTCGCACCAGCCGCAATAATCGCACGGCATAGGCGCTTTAGTGGGGTTTGTAACTGCACCTCGCACTTGGCGTGCAACGTCCTCACACTCACTGCGGGTTACCACAAACCGGTCAACAGTTTGCGATTTGGAGTACATGATATGCACCTCCACCTCCATGACATCGTCGCGCTGCATGATACCCAGCGCGTAGCCCATCATTTGGATTCTGTCGTCGTAGCGGTTGCCGGTTTTCAGATCAAACATTTTACGCTTTGCCCCGCAGTACATGTCTACGTAGCCGAACGTGAAAAATTTACCGTCAACGTGGATGTCGAGTTTCGTTTCGACCTCAACCGGCGACGACCCGCACTGTTCAAGCGTGTAGTTCGTTGCCCAACCTATTTGCTCGCGGTCGTCGTGCGTGAGTTCGATTTGCATTTTTTCAGATGTTGTTTTTGCCACTCGTCATGCATGGCAGTTCCTCGATACGCCGCGAACCCCACTGGGCCGCTTTTGTAAACCGCGCAACTCAGCCATTTCGCCCAACTGCTAGGGGAGTGCGGATGGTGTTCGCGCTCCTCGCTCACGCGGCCTCCTTGTTATCAGCCAGCACGGTCGCCAAAAAATCGGACGGACGTTCCAGTATTTCACCAGCACGTCTGCTGTTGAGGTCACGAAATGTCTGGTCGATTTCGATCCAATGACACTCCTTCAAAAAGTGGTTTACATCAGCTTCATGTTTTTCAAGTAACTCCTCCAGCTTTGCCACGCGATTAAAATCAGCGTTCGCCGCATCGCGCTCGCTAGGCGCATCGTCCCGCCACACATGTGCGCCAATCCCCATGTAGCTGGCGCACTTGACCAACGCGTCGGTCGCAGCGCCTTTGTAGGCATCGCCTCGATCACGGTTATCGTTTCCACCAAATTGAACGATGCGAATGTTCATTTCCGGCACGGTCAACACCCCTTTAATTATTACCATTTTTTCCGAGTCGCTGATTATTTCCGGTTCAAACTGCCAGCCACCCAGCCCAAACGCTTCGTTTAGGCGATCCGTCACATAAATTGGCGTGATCGCGGTCATGCCTTTTTTATGGGGGAGTTCACGCAATGCTTCTTTCGGCAATGGGCGGTTCAGTATGTCATCCACGGTCAGTTTTGCCGTAGCCGTTTTTTTAGTTTTTGCTGCCATGATTAGTTTCGGTAGTTGTAGCACATTCAGTGCAAAAAAAATCGGATTCACGGACGACGTTACACCAGTCGTCAGCGTCCATTGCAATGATCCACGGGCCATTGTTCCAGCGAAAAGCAAGCACACCCATTTTTTCAGTAGCTTCGCTGCGTAGCTGCGACCACCAATCGCGGAACATCAGCTTGTCGCAGCGCTTCACCTCAAAATGGAACGGCAAATTACTGGTGATGTCAGCCGACTGCGCTGTTCCCATAAATTGTTGCGAGCGCCTAGCGTTTGCTGTCGGCCCAAAGCGATCATTGAGTAAATGAGCAAATTCCAATTCGCCTTCCTTGCCTTTGCGGCGCGAATTAATTTTTCGTGATTTTGATTTCATAGTCGTCGTCCTCCCCGTACCCAATAAAGTTTTTAAAATCCATTAACATATTTGTAATGTAATGTTTCCATATTTCATCGGTGTTACTTTTGCTTTGAGTGTACGATCCACTCAATTTTAACCCCGTCCTTTTGTGTATTATTTCCCAACAATACGCTTCCATCTTTCGGTCGCCGTCAGTTTTAGGTTAGTTTCGGTATGTGTCAACATTTTTTTGTATGCTTTAAAAAAACTCAACAAAAGGACAATACCACACGGAAGGGACAATGGCTGTCCTATGCAATTTTATATGCAGCACACATATTAAAATTATTTACTAAACTTACTTGTTGACTTGTTGACAGTGCGATAGCACAATGCAGCCCTGACATGGCAAGACCACGTAATAGGGACAAAAACCTCGACACGAATTACAGCATGCGAGTATCGCACGGTGACCGTGACAATTACATCAAAGTTGCTGAACTGTTGGGTATGTCCCTCAATGGTTTTACTAATGCCGCTGTAAAAACAATCGTCGATTTAATCGACTGCGATCCAAAAAAATTACCACATGCCAGTGATTTGGAACTGGTGAAAGTGGGTCAATTTATGAAAGCAAACAGGGGAACTAGCTGGAAAAAATAATGGCTGAATTATACCGACGACCCGACAGCCCGTACTGGTGGTGTGCGTTTAGGCGCAACGGAATATTGAAACGCATGTCCACCGGCATTCGTATTGGCAACAGCCGTGGTAAGCGTCCGGCTGCTGGCAGCGCCGCCGAAACGTGGTTAATTAAATTTGAAAACGAGCTGGCTTTTAAACAGCTAGGAATTAGTACAGTACACGACATTGCGCTTACTGAATTGATCCCAAAATACGTTAGCCACTACCAACAACAGTTTGAAGCTGGTGCGGTCAAGGAGTTGACTTACGTCAAAATCAAGGAGCGATCCAAGTTGTGGCTCAAGCGTTGTTTGGCACACGGCATTACTGGGGTCAAGTCGCTGACGCCGGAACTGACATTGACGTACCGCAACAACCGCAAAAAAAATGATAACCCGAACGGCGATCCCGTGACGCAGCATACATGGAACCGTGAATGCACCGACTTGGGCCAGCTATGGACATTTGCGAAGGACAAGTTGGGGATCGACTGCAAAAACTACTGGTCAGACGCTTACTACAAAAAAGCGAAAACTGTAAACAAACACCGGTCACTAAATGACGACGAGGTGGAACTGTTGCTGTTTGGTAGCCAGCAGTTTGCAAATTTGCCGTGGTACAACGAGTGGATGTTTGTGACCATGATCATGTATTACACTGGCGCACGAATCAGCGCAGCGTCGGAACTAAAAATTGGCAGTGCAATATTTGAGGACAAGGTTGTGTGGTTGCTGAATAAAAACTCCGATGACCACAACGCCTACATGCCGCAAGCGCTGCACGACTTCCTGGAAAATTACAGACCGGAAAGCGAACATGGCAGCGGCATGTATTTGAAAGCACCGTGGAAGGGGTCAACTCGCACGAAATATTGGACTCAAATGTGGCCAAAGTTTGCGGCAAAAATTGGAGTCAAGGCGACGCCGCATGACGTGCGTAACACCTACATCACACGCATGACTCAGGAACTGGATCAGCGCGTTAGCATGAATATCGTGGGTCATAGCTCGGCTAAAATCCACGAACTGTACAACCACAATATGGCTTGGAAATATGCTGACCAAATCGAACGTGTACTCAACGTGAACCGCGTGCAGGATAACGGCGGTAACGTAAGTATTTACAAATCAGCCAGTTGATAAACGCGCTAAATTGTAGTACAAAATACACTCCAAACATATTGACATTATTTGTTCCGGTTTGGTTTAAAAAAGCACAATGTACTACACCTGCATTACTCTGGGTTCGAGTCCCTCCACTGGTACTAAATTTTACTTTTCCGGAGTAAATACGCAAATTTCCTGCATAAGGCAGGGGCCAGCGTGAACCTGACGTGAACCGTTTGCGGATTATTAGCGGGTATATTCGCTCGGACTGATGCCGGTTTCAGCGAAAATTTGTTGTGCAACTTGCCCACTGATCACCCGCTTTTGGAACAGTCCGCGCAAGTACTCAACCTTGCCAGCGTACTGCATGCCTTCCATTTGCTGCATGATGAACATGGATCGCGCACCGCTCGAAACCGGCAGTCCGCGAACGCGCTTGTCGAGGCGTGTGGTCAGATTGGAATCGTCTTCAATCGCCTTTTTGTATTTTTGAAAAAGCGTCCGACTTCCACCACTGGCTTGGCGAGCGCGGATCATACGGTTCATCGATGACATCCCCTTCGTGTCTTCAATAAACTGATCAACGGCTTCGCGCTCCTTGAACTGACGATCCGCTTCCGTTCGCTCAATTGCTTCCAATTGCTTTTCGGTTTCGGATTCGTTCACATACGGACTGCGAATGAAGCGCCGAAACAGCGGTGATTGATCGCTGAACACACCAAGCGGTTTGCGGTTGGTTTCCCGTGGCGGCAAAAACTGCGTGAACAATCCAGCCGTCATTGTGCCGGTCAACTGCTTTAGCATCAGCGGGGAACGGAACGATTCCGGCAAAGCCTCCGGCATCTCCTTGGCAATTGTGCGGAATATTTGCGGTGTGCTTTTGAAATATTGATTTTCCGGTGACCGCGCTTTTAGGTTTTCAGGAATGATGTCGCGATGCTGCCAAGTGTTCCGATTCAACCCATATTCCAGCATTCCTTTAAAAAGCGGATTTAAACTACTGATAACTGACTCAACACGTTCATCCATGTTTTCGCCTGTCACACTGACCGGCATGATGTTTTCCAAAAACACCACCCCCATTTCCTTCAACGCTTTCGGTTCGCGGGTTTCCAAAAACTTCAGCGACGACTCAACGATGTTGGCAAACAACTTGGACACTTCGCGTTTTGGTATCCGGTAGTAGTCGCGAATCCGCTTACCCTCGTCGTTCACAAAAAACTGGTCAGTGGGGATGTGCCAATAGTTTTCCTTGTCCCGATCCGGTATCTCCTCGTAATCCTCCTTGTACTCGTCGCTGTTATTGAGCGCCCATAATGTGACAGTCGGAATCCCAACAGCAGCGGCCAATCGCGCATGAACCAACGCTGCGTTTTTGCCACCGTCTCTTCCAGCCAAGCGACCCAAGTCAGCAGCAACACCTTGTATGCGTGCGTTGAAGTACATAAACACCAAGTTCAATTGACCGGCCCGTGTCAAAGCACCTTGCCGCCCAAAGTCTGGTGATCCGGCGAAGTTCCTTACTTCAGCCACTATTTCACCCATGCGTTCACGCTGCTGCTCCGGAGTCATGCCAGCCAGCTTTTCAATTCGCATCCCGCGCTTGAGTCCAACCAGCTTCGACGTTTCCTCGATGCTGCTCGCCACTTGCACCAGCGCCCGAATCATTCCTTTCGGTGTTAATTTGAAATCACGTTCAGTGGGTTTTACTTCAAACAGTTCGGGAGTTAGTTCGCGCTGCAATGTTGATCGTGCTGCACCGCTATTTAAAAAGTCCTTATACAGTGCGTTTGGTTTGCCAAAGTTGCCTGTTATTGAACTGAACAATGCATACGTGTAGTCCAATGGCAGTCGGATCAAATCAACAGGACTACGAAACCCGTACTTACTTACCATCGCCAACCGTGGCATATCAGCAGCAAATAAGTTTACGAACTGAAATGCCAAATTGAATGTTGTTGCGCCAGCTTTCATTGGGATTGCGCCAATCGCCATTGCCTTTGTCAACATGCCGGTTGTTTGCGCGTTCAACCCCTCGATGGAACGTGCCACTTCACGGTTAACAGCCAAGTGCTTTTGTTCACCGTCAACAAACACGGACACTTCGTGATCAGCTTTTTCACGCACCGTCTTTTTGGCTCCGACTTTCGTCTCCTTCAATTCGCGAACCAATCCAGACTCATCGATTTGTGACAGCGCATACAGTTCCTGCATCTTGAGATTTTTGTCGGCCAACATGTAGCCGGTCAATATTCGCTCGTATGCAGCATCAATAAAATTACCCAAGCGGAAATCCGTGTCATCGATGCCGGTGATCATTTGCGCCAACTGCTTTGTGGTATCGATGCGCTGACCAGTTGCTGAAGTTGACTCCGAGTCTTCCAAATGCTTCAGCACTACAAACGGCGCGTAAAAATCATTCGACTCAACTATGTTGTTCAGCGTCTCCTGCGATATGCGTCCGCTGTTCATTTGCATGCGAAGTATCGCAGCCATGAATTCCTGGTACTGATCAACAGCCGACTCAAGTTGCTGCATCTGTTGCGGCGACATCGATGCTTCCAGTTCCTCCAACAACTTTGTTACATCCGACAGCGAATAATCAGCCACCCGTTTGCGATCCGGATTGTCCTGCAAGCGCTGGCGTGTGCGCCGTAAAAACATCAGTCGATTAAACTGCTGCTCCAGACCCTTGATGGGTTTAACCACTGCGTTGTGGAAATCCATCATCATCTTTTCAGCACGGGCTGGTGATCCGGCCAACTGTTCAAACTTACGTGCGAGGTCAAGGCGCGGTGCTTTTTTACCCATCACCTTAAACACCTTGCTTTCAAGCTGCTTCAACGGCGCAAACCGTGTCAGGAAATTCGTGCTGAATGATTCGATTGCTGATCGTAGGCGCTCACCCAATGACGGTTTATCGGGTTCAAGCGGTGAAAATATCCGGTCAACATCGTCCATCGTCTTGACGCCTACTTCAGCGTCCAGTGTGCGTTGCTGTTCCGGTGACTGCGCGTCCAGCACCTGACGGATCGCCTGTTCGACCGGCATGTTGTGTACAGCGAACGGAGCGGTTTTCATCAACTCCTTCACCTCGTTCAACACTTCACGCAGTTCAGACTTGGCTTTTGCTGCATCCGGTTTGCCCTGCGTGCTTGCTTCCAGCATCAAGTCCGGCTGCTTCATCAGCTTCGCTCGCGCCCGTGACAAGTTGGTATCCACTGCTTGGCGCGACTTGCCGGTTTGTTCGACTATTTCGGCTGGCGAAAGTCCCTGCGCTGTAAGCTGCATGACTTCGCGCTGCGCTGCTGGCAACTCATCAATCGCTTTTGAAACTCGCTGTAACCGTTCGCGCTTGCGAGTTATTTGTTCCGGTGAAGGCGCTGTCGCCTCCTCGCGATCAAATACTGTTTGACCGGTTTCGTTTTCGTCCACCGTCGTTTCTTTTGATCGACGTTTTTGCACACGACCAATGTCACGCGCTTTGTTTGCTGCTATGGTACGAGCCATTTGCTGGAATTGCGCTTCGTCCAGCTTGCCGCTTTGCCGCATTTTTAATAGCGCCAATTTTGTGTCCGTGGAAACACTTGCAGCGGCATCGACCCTCGCAGTCTGGTTGAAAAATCTTTTACCGGCATATGCGTTGGAAATATTTTCAACAAACTGATTTTCCTCGTCAGTCAGCACTTGTTCCTGCTGCGTCGGTTGCTGCTGCGTTTCAGTCGTTGGTTCAGCAGTCGTTTGCGCTTCTTGAAAAGCGCCTTCCGGCGGTCGTAACGGCTCCGGTTGCACCCGTTCAGCTTCACCTCGTTGTTCCTGCTGTTCGGTAAATTGCTTTTGTTCAAGTTCAACAGACTGTTCCGCTGTGCGTTGAAATCCTGGTTGTTGATCCAGTTTGCCAGCTTCAACTTGTTTAGTGCGGCGCTGGTCAATCACGTCGCTGCTGGGAATCACTTTAGGCGATCCGGTAACAACCAATGGTTCATTTAAAATGTCCTCCAACGACTGCCACTCCAATCTAACTGGAGGTCGAGTCGGCCCAATTGGGTCTTGTGTTTGGCGCACGCCTGTAACGTCACGACGTTGGGCGCGTTCCATTTCAATTTGTTCCTGTCGCGCAACTTCCGGATCAGTAACAGGCGCATCAGCACGTTGCTGTTCCACTGCTGCTTGCTGTTCCATTTGCGGATCAGTTTGCGTGGCAGCACGCTGCTCCTCGATACCGGCTTGCTGTTCCATGCCAGCACTAGTCGGCGCATCTTCAGCACGTTGCAGTTCAACTTGTTCCTGACGCTGAACTGACTCCGCTGTTTCAGCAGCTTGGGCGCGGTTCATTTCCACGTCGCCCATATCGTTCGACCGGTCTTCAATATCCTGCAATATGCCAACGAGGTTGTTGACTTCGTTTTGGATAGTGTCCGGATCGACGTTGTCCCGTTTGACGCGCCGCCTAATAAAATCAAATGCGCGACGGAAGTAGTTGCGTGTGGCTGGCGCTGGTTTTAGTCCCAATTCGTTCCACAATAAACTTTCAGTGATACTCCCATGACGGCGCTCCTGCACCAGCATGCGAACATACTCCGCACCCATCGATGCGTCTTCCAAATCCTGACCGTAAACTTCGCGGACATACGCTTTTTGTTCGTCGGTCATTTCGTCTGCAATCCGCTGAAAGCGTTCGGCTGCAAACTCGCTAAATGATTGTTTCGTCGTATTGGCGTCGTACTCACCCAGTATGCTTTTTAGGTGTGCATCATGTATCGCCTCTTCTTGTATCAGTTTCTGGATATATTCGTCAGCATCCAGCCCATTGTCTTTTATGTGCTTTTTGAGTTTACCGACGTTGATTACCAACCGGCCAATCCCCGTGACGCCAGCCATTGTGTGGTCATCATTGTCGATGAACACGACTTCATTGAAATCACTAAACTTGGTGGCATCCAGCTCCTTGACGACTTTGTTCGGAACCGATCCTTCCTGCAAAATTTCACCGGCATTCGCATCGATGTTGGTGACCGTGACCCCCTCGACTTCCGTCATTGGGCCAAGTTCCGGATCAACAGTTTGTTGCGCCTCCAGTTCAGCGTTATACGCATCCAGCACCTCCTTTTCGCGTGCGTTACGCAACTCGTCGGATTTGCTTTGCGTCTCCTTCAAGTCCTGCTGAACTTGCTTGTCCTTCAACATGTTGATGCCGGACAGTGCAGACTGTTGTGCGCCACCAACACCTAGCTCGGCAATGCCTTCAATTAGCACTTCGCTGGGTGAAGTGATTTCACCTTCCGAAACCAACTGACCAGCAGCTTCACCAGCGGAACCACCCACCGATTCAACTCCCAGTTTTTTAGCTGGGGCAGTCACCAAGCCGCCCAGCTTCATCGTTAGCACGTCAACCACTGCAACCGGCACGCCGTACTTCAGCGACTTGTCACGCAAGCTGGCTACAAACTGCGGGTCTTGTAATGAGTCACGAATTGCGTCGGCATCGCGTACATCAACCCCCTCGTTGATCAGCATCTCGTTGAACTTGCTGCCATACGAAACACCCAGCGTGGTGATCGCCTGACCGGAAACAAAACCAACACCAGCACCAGCGACTGTACCGACTCCAGGAACTATCGAACCAGCAGCAGCACCAGCACCCATTCCAACGGCAGTTCGGGTAGCCCCAAAGTTTACTTGTGCAGCAAGTGATTCAATTATGATCTGACCACCAATTTCAAACGGGTCAGTAAAGAAGCGACCAATTTTTTCGCTTTCCGGTGCTTGCGTAAACTGGATATACGCTTCACTGCCTTTCAGTGCTTCCGAACGGCGATTAGCCAGCGCCATTTCCTCGAAACGATCCTCGTCGGTGAAGCGCCCCCCGTATGTTTCGCCAACTAAAACGTCCGCAACGGCAGCTTGGTTTGATCCACGCAACCATGCGTTACGGATGCTGTTAAAAAATCCACTGTCCTCGTTACGGTCAGCTTGAATCGAACTAAAGTCGTCAGCAAAATCATCAAATTTACCCAGCAGCTTTGGGTAGTTTTTGCCGATTGATAGTGTTAGTTCCTCGTCGCTAAAGTCTGCAAACTTTTCGCCGTACTGCCTACGCGCTGATTCGACGACACTGTTCATAAATTTTAATTACGCACTCCTTGCCGCTGGGCGTTTATGTCATTGATTATAGTGTCTTCAAATGATGGCTGAACCGGCTGCGCTGGTGTGCCAGTATTTCCGAAAGTCGCAGGAGTACCGGCTGCACGAAATTTACCAAGCGTTGCTTCCACTTCAGATGCTGACATTCCCTCGCCAACGACTCCGTAGCTGATGCCGCCACCAAACGGGTCTTGAAACGGTCTGATTGAATATGAACCCGTATGCGGTTGGCTAGATGCCGACATAAACGCCTGTTCCAATCCCGCTTTAAAGTC
>CEPE01124671.1_pt1 | contig 18218 bp, 14 predicted proteins | sample 530531 | NCBI WGS metagenome assembly CEPE01 (sample SAMEA2620273, study PRJEB7988) | marine metagenome | biome: marine biome (ENVO:00000447); feature: deep chlorophyll maximum layer (ENVO:xxxxxxxx); material: "saline water (ENVO:00002010), including plankton (ENVO:xxxxxxxx)" | depth 80 m
CGGTCAAGGCGGAGGCGGTGTTTAATGCGATAATTGCCGCCGAGATGGACGCCATGGCCGCCGGCGTACTGACCATCGGTCCCGTGCCAGGCGGAGCAGGAGCTACTGGTATCATTGTCGCAAAACCCTGTAGTGCGGCTGAGACAGCATCCAGTGCTGCCTTGACGGCATCCATCCAAACAGACAGCCCTGGCGATGTGACGTCAGTAATCGCAATTTTGTCCCCCTCTCCAACTCCTTCCGCCCCTCGAGCTGCACGGTGAGACCCGCCAAACATTGTCAGGAGGTTGTTGACGGCGTCAATCGTCAGGAGGTTCTGGTCGTGCGGCAATACTTCCCCAACCCTCTTCCCTTCCGGCATTGCCCCCGAATCCTCAATGACGACATCTCCACCCTTCCTGGTCTTGATGTTGTATACGCCATCTTTCGTCACCCTGATTGCCAATGACGTGTATTCGTCAAGCCTCTCGCTGCTCTCTAGTGAGCTCGGGTCAGCCGACAGCCAGGGGCTTGGAATGAACCACGGCGCCATCGGGTTCCCGCCAAAAAAACCAAGAAGTCCCCATGACGGTCTTTCCGGCGTGCTCGCCATTGGCAGTCGATCTCCGATCACCCTGCAACCCTCAATCGGGTCTCCAGACATCAAGACGCAGTCAACTATCCATTGATCAGACTTCCCTCTGCCACTCACCGTCTGGCCGGGTCTGACCATCTCGACTTTGGCAAAGTAGACGACGCTACCACCGCCGGTTGGGAACCTATCCGTAAACACCTACTAGCTCCCCTCCTCGGTCATCGTCCCTGGCAACCCTGAAACCATTGATGAGACGGATGTCATCGACTGGTCGATGTTCCACCCTCTTCTTACCGCCATTGTCGTCACAAACGCGCCATCAGCAAAACTGTAAGAGTGAGAGACCGCCGAGATCTCAAACTCCATAGCCCCTCGGTCGTCTATTGTTTTCCAGTACAGCCTTTTCCCTGGTCGGAACCGTGCAGATCCAGAAACGACGATGTTTCCAGATTGAAGAATCGGATTTGGCTCAAACCATCCCTTCAAAGTCCTCTGAATTTTCTGAAGAGCTCTAACGAGAGCGGCGGTCTCTTTGTCGTCCTTGTTCGGCATCTCGACCGCGAACCACGGCAACTTGTACTCGAGGGGCTTCACTCCATGCCTTGCCACGTCAGACGGGCTGCCAGCTCCACAAACCTCCGGGGCCATTTCCGCCTTGGCCACAACCGGCCTAATCAGGCTCCCGTCACCGGGCATGGCCCAGAAGATATTGTATATCGGCTTCGTTCCGTGCGTCAGCGACAGTGAAATGATCGACTTACCTGTCACGTTTTCCGTAGTCGGAGCCTGCCCCTGATTCGGATGGGCATGGCCAAAATCCCCTCCCCACCCATCGTAAGATGGCCGATCAGAGCCAATCGACTCTATCAACTCATCCACCTCATCTAGCTCATCAACCCAGGGGAACCCCTCGAGAAGCCCCGACCAATTGACGCTGGTTCCGACCGGCATGAACAGCGTCCTCTTTTCTCTCATGAATTCCTTCACAGAGAACCTGGGGTCATACGGTTTTACTCGGTGCCTAATCCTCGCCGTTGGCCTCCCGTCTTCTTCTGAATACTCTACATAGAAGTCGTGCATGTTTGCGTCAGACGCCCGGTGCATCATCGACAATAAGGACATCGAGCCGCCAGGGTTGTGACCCCCTGTAGGGAACATCAACTTCTCGTCGATCAGATCGCCAACATATGTCCAATCACAGTCTTTTGCCGGATCGACACCAAGCTCGTGTCCTGGCCTGTATTCCTTCAGGGCCTCACGCAACTTTTCACGAGACACGCTCCCCGGCAACAGGATCTCCGAAATCGTATACCCTGGCGGAAGACCAATAGACAGTAGAGACGTCTTGTGATTGGAAATGTAGTAAGCGTACATCGCCAACAAAGCCTGTAGAGGCGTCATGTCCTTCGTGTATATCTCACGAGCCCACATCAGGCGACCGCCAAGGATTTCATTGAATTGCTTGATAGCCGTGTTCTCAAGCCTGTCGCTGATCTTGTGTTTGTGCAGCTCAAGGAAGGGGGCCATCCACACCCTAGCGTCTTCAAGGACGCTTTCGATCCCCCTGCCGACTACGGTCGATGTCCTTACAAGGCCCGCAGATGAATACCTTTCGGAGTCTTGGGGTGGCTCTGTAAGACCAACCATGACCAACTCTTCGTATATGGCCCCACTCTCTCCACCTGGCCTCCAACTATCCCCATCGTCGTCATACCCATTGGACATCCAGACCATCACAAGGCTCTTTTGGGGTATTAGGGAAGACCAGGAAGACCCGTGAACCCTGTTGTAAGCAAAGGTCAGAACGAATGTTGAAGGCATCCTGTCTAGGTACGTCTCCACCTTTGCTGCGACGAGATCTCCGTCATCAGCCGACATCCCGGCTTCAAACTCATAAGTCCGACTCTTGCCGAGCTCTGGAGTGTCTGGGGTAACAATCTTTACCCTGCAATCTGTCCTTCTGACGCTCATTAGTTACTAACCGACCCTGGCGGAGCAGCAACAGGGGTTTCCCATTTGGATGAAGGCTTGTTTATATCAGCAACCCAATTCATACCGACGTATCCAGCCGCTGCGCCAATAAGTCCCGCCCAACTATCAACTTGGGACAGGAAAGCTCCGGCAGCTATCACAGATGTCGCGGGAGATCTGGCGGCATCACCAGTCAGGATGTCCCTGGCATCCGTCAATCCTCCACGGGCCAATGCTTCCGCAACATCGCTCATGTTGCTGCCCGTCATCGCGAACGTCTCAGACGCTGCTAAGAGACCGCTCGTCAACTTTATCGCCGCGTCTTTGAAGTCGTGAGCCACCGGGACAAGGTGTTTGCCAACGCTCTCAAAAACCTTCTCTTCGGCGTCTGCGGCCAACTTAAAGAATTCAAAACCCTTTGAACTTCTTACCGCGAGCCTCTCCCAATCAGTCGTCCCTTCCCCGGTTCTGATTTTAGGCATTTTCCCGCCGGACTCCAGTAGGTGACTAAATAGGGCAGAAGACTGCATCGTCCCGCCACGCCCCCTTAGCCCCGCTAGGCTTTGGAATATCTCCGCTCCATACTCACCCCTGCCACCGAGCCTCACGGCCTCCTCAAATAGAGCAGACATGACTTCAGGTCTGCCAGACTCAATGATCATCTGAGCCCCCCTGAAAGTTCTCGGGTCAGCCATTAACGGATTCTTTTCCGTACCAAGATTCATCACCCCGAGGTTCCGAACGGCGTGCATCTTGGCGTGCCTGCCGACACCCTGCATTGGAGACGATGCTCCCCCGACAAGCCTGTGGATAAATTGCTTGCCCCTCTCGTTCCGGTAAGACTCCCCAAAAGCTCCCGAGACCAGTGACATCCACTGCTCTGCCTGGCCATCGCTAACTGACAACTGCCCCCGACCAAGTAACCTTTGTGTCGACTCGAGCGTCTCCATGAACATCTGGGGTCGATTTCCGTAGCCGATGCCTTTCATTGTTTGAACAAAAGCGGGCTCAACCTCATGAGCTAGGCCGAGTCTCGCCTGGATTCTCCCAAGGTGTCCGATTGGAGCCTGGGCAATCGGTCCGAATTGGCCCATTCTCGCCATAGACCTCATGGCTGCGCCGACGTTTACCCCCCTGTACCTCGCGAAGCCGGCCGCCGCCTCAGCTCCCTCCACTGTACCACTCAACTTGGCCATAAGGTTCATGCCAGGCTTGAGCTCCCCGAGGGTGAACGCCAGAGACCGCCTCATCCGGTCTATCCTGTTTGCCGCATATGAAAACGCATCGCCCGTTGCGTGTATCGACGTTCCCATCTTTACGCCGAGGTCGTGTATCGACTTAACTCGGTCTTCGTATGCGTTTATCGACTTTCGGCCGACTTGCACTGCGGAAAACGCGGCCATCAGCCCAAATAATTGTCCTGCGCGACGCCTTGTACCCCTGATGGCGCCCTTCGCAGTGTCCCCCGCCCATTCCCCAAAGTTCCTTGCCTCTCCCCGCCGATTTCGGCCGAAGAACGCCATCGACGCCGATTTTGGCAGTCCGTCTATGAGGTCCTGTTGCGCGTCAATTGCGCCAATCTGAGTTGAAGTCTTATGTATGTCAGCAAACTTGTCCTCCCGCTTCTGGGCGTCGGTTGCAGCCTCATATGCACGTATATGAGACGACGTGTATTTGCTGTAGTCAGCCTGTAGTCGGGTTCTCGCCTGTCTGACATAGTTGTGATGGTCCCGAAAAGCCTGCCTTTCTCTTCCGCGAAGATGGCCAACCCTGACGTGCGTCCTGGCCAGGTTGAGCATCTCTCTGTTTGCGGTTCGCAGGTCCGAAGGCATTGAAGACCACTGGTCTCTTACCTTTGCGGACTCTCTCGCCAAAGATGTGAGGGTCTTCGTTGAGTTCCCGAAGTTTAATCGTAAGCTGATGTTTCCTATCGTCATCGGTGAAACTCGATATTGCCTGCGCCGGGAACGTTGACCCTCTCGAGGCCGGCTCCCTCTCTTTTCTTCCTGACCTCTTCTGGAGACTTAAACCTTTTCGGGTCTCGGTAGTGGAGTGACCTCTGCGCTGTCGGGTGAAAAAACATTGTAGCTCCGCCAGTCGGGTCTTCACCAGGCTTGTCTACAGCTCTCCGAAACATCTCCAGTATTCGCGGGAACTTGCTGGCACCAGGAACCCTCCTCGTTGAATATGGTCTACCCCTCTGCTCTCCCGTCGTGTCGGCGTCGCCTACCACAGTTTCCCAGGCCCCCCTTTCCCTCTTTCTCATCCTGTTTGCTATCGTGTACGCAATCCCGACACCCTCTGGACCGAATAGCCCTCGGGCCGATGATTCAGACGCTATCGCCATCACAGCCGCAGTCTCTCCAATTGACGCCCCGTAAGACTTCCCTATCTCCCCGACCTCTTGAGACGTTAGACCGCCACCATCTAAAACGGGTTTCCCAGGACGAACCAGACTCGGCTTGAATTTGAGTTCACTTAGATCTGCCGATGGATCCCCACGAAGATAGCCCGTCGCCATGTTTTGTGCGATTGCCGCAGAGACAAGTTTCCCTCCATCAGTTCCGCTCATTGCCCCCAAAGCCATGAGGAAGAATTGAGAGCTGTCAGACAATGCGTTTACGGCGTCATTTACGGACGACAGCCCGTCCCCCTTGAGGAACCCGTCAGCCCCAATGATCGCCGCCCTTTTCAACTCATGAGCAAACGGAACGAACGCTTTTCCGAATTTGTACTTAGATAAATCCAAATCCGCGTTCAATTTTGCGATACTTCTGGCCCCGAAAGTGTGCGGTCCATCTTGCCTAATTGGGCTCTTTTCTCCAGGTGTCACATCTTGTGGTTCAACCATCGGCCCCCTCTGCCACAAGTCTGGCCCTTTCCCTTTACTTGGGTCTGGCGGCTTGCCTACCACGCCGCCCTCTTTCTTCGCCTGCGACCAAACAGCCCCTGCTTTCCATCTTGAAAGCCCGGTCATCCTGGCAAAGATGTCCATTGCGACCCTTTCGTCAGCCGGCCCGTCATGACCTCCAGACTCTTTCGCCTTCATCCTTGCGTACTTCATCAGAGCCCCGACTACGCTTGGGTCTCCAGACTCAACGAGCTCAATGAGCTTCCTTGCGCTCATTTCCGCCCCGCCAGGCATGAACTGCTTTACCGCTGACATCTTCGCCGCAAGCATGGCCTCATCACTCGAGTCCCCCGTCCCCGATATTAACTCGGCTCCTACAGACCGGAACGCCTCACCGGACAGGCCCGCCCTCGACATGAAAGACCTAAACCCCACTGCGGTCTCAGTCGGGACAAATAGAGCCCCCTGCTGAAAGGCCCCAAGGTCAGACTCGAGATCCTCGATGTACTCTTCCGGTCTTGACGACATCCCAGCCTCAACAATTCCCGCCCTTACCAAGTCCAGGGCCCCGCCGGAGATTGTCCTTTTACTCCCAAAGACCGCCGTCGCTGGCCCCTTCCCGGCCGGCGTGTCTTTTGAGAGGTCTGGGCCCGTTGACTTGAGGAGGGTGTGGTAGAATGTCGCCACCCTCCCTGTGTCCATTGCGTATTGTCGGCTAAACCTCCCCACGTCAGTGGCCCGCCTCCTGTTGAGGTGGTAGCCAAGACCGATCATAGCTGAGACCACGTCCTGTCCGGTTAGCAGTAGCCTTTCTGAGAAGGTCGGGAACAAAGTCCGCCACTCTTCAACCTTCTGATCTTCCGGCTGTTCCCCAAACGCCCTTATGTCCCTCTTCTCGCCATCGGCGTCTGCCTCTCTTGCTTTTCTGAGGAGTTGCCCGCCCGAATCCGGGTCCGCCACGAACTCTGTGAGGTCCATGTCGTCTGTGCCACGCATGGCCAGGAGCTTTGTCAGAGTCGTCTCATAGTTCTCATACGTCTTCATGCCCTGTATCGGGATTGCCAACATCTGGCCAACGAACAGGGCCCCAGCGGCCCCGCCGACCTTCCGTATGAACGAGCGCCTTCTCCCTATCGGCGGCATGGATCCACCTCTGTCTTTCAGGGTCGGCGGCGGCCGGCGACGGCCGGAGCTGGGTGGAGAACTGGGGCCAGGCCCAGGGGATGGCCCAGGGCCAGGGGAGGGCCCAGGGGATGGCCCAGGGCCAGGGGAGGGAGAGGGGCCAGGGCTTGGACCCAACTCGCTAGTCGATGGATCGATTCGGCCGCTAAGGAGATCATTGTACCAAGACGCCCTCTTTCTCCTCGCATACGCCTGGTCAAAGACCTTGCTTCTCTGCCCTACGTCAACAGGGCCCGCCGTCGAGTCGGAGCCGTACCCATCGATAAGAAGCATGTCTGCATCCAACAGGTCATACGCCTCCCTGAGTTGCTCTTCTATCGTCCTTCTTGCGCCACTGACTGCGGAGAGTGTGTGCTTGTGGGACACCCCGGACGACTGCTGCCTGGCCACATCCTCAAGCACCTTTGCGGCATCTGCGACCTTTCTCGGTATCTCCCCGAGGACATCGCCCGCCTTTCTTGCCCAGGTTGCCGCCACCCCGGCCTGTGTCCTCGCCTCAGACACTACAGCCCGGACTATGATTCCAGGTGGCCGCCTTGCAGAGCTCAACTTTGGCTCTCTTTTTGTGCGATAGACTTCGCGATAGCTTCAGCCTTCCTAAAGTGGTCCGCCCACGTGGCATCACCCCTTTCGATGGCTAAAACACCGTCTGGAACTACTTGATTTCCGCAGCTTGGGCAGAACGTAGATTCACTATGAGTTCCGCACTCGCCGCATTTCCTGACCTTTCGACCACGGGATGCACTAGGCATCGGCGCACCGCACTCGCCGCAGAAAGCGGACGACTGAGATACGCTTTCGCAACTGGTGCAGAACGACATTCCGCTGTCGAACAGTTGATGGCAGGCAATCGCCGTAGCCTGCTCTGGTGTGAGTTGACCCTCTTCGTCAGTCTCGAGTAGTTGAGGGAACGCCTTGAGGATCCCCCACTCCTGCCTCGATGTCCTCGACTGAGCTTCCAATAAGGCCGAAGGCAGAGTCGACGTCACAAAACGTGCGATGGAAGGCGAGGGCCTCCTTGCCCACGACCGCCATTTCTGCGGGGTCGACCGCCTCCATGTCCCAATCTCCGCCTGGCCTACTGCCCGGTGACTCAGGCTTCCTCTTCCACCCACCATCATCTGGCAGGGCGGAGCTGTCGACGTGGTCAAGATACTCTGCGACGACGCACGACATCTCGATGCCGCCACCAAATAGCGCGTCGAGCACCCTTGAGCCCTCGTATCCTTGGACATTTGACGCGCTCCGAGCCAGCCTGGTGGACAGTCTTCCTAGCCCACCGAAGCCTGGCCTCTTCAGGTGAAACACCCTGTTGGCCCCCTCGTGCCGACTCACCCTGACGCGGCACGTCACAGTCTTCTTTTTGGGGCGCAATGCGCCGTCACCATCATCTTCGTTCATTCTAGTTCCTTGTTTCTAGTTGGGTACTTCGTCAACTAAGTTAGTCTTCAGACAAGAGCTCACTGGCCCACTTGACTTGGATACCGGAGCCAGACCAATTCTCTGTCAACTTCGCCATCGCGCCAGTGCTGACGCCGACGCTCGAGGGCAGGACGTCACGAACCGAACAGATGTCGGTGCCCCTATCAAGGTCGACATACACCACATCGATTGGCTCAAAGCTATTGAGCTCCACATCCATGGGGCTACACCCAATCGCCGCCATATCCTCTTTCTCAACCGTCTTGGTCAGCCCCCATGAGATGTCCACTCGGTCCACACCGTGGAGCACGTTTTCAACAGCCGTCTGGCTGCCAACCGCATACACCAACTCATGCCGAAGGCTTTGAGTGACCGAAAACTGCTCGACAAACCCCAACAACTTGGGTTGGTCGCCAGTCTTTGCCGTTCTCACCATGACAGCGGTCAGCCCAGAACTTCTGGTCTTTTGTGCGCGAGCCATATCTTATTCCTTATTCGACGATGGTTACGCTGTAACCGTGGCAGAGATTGCAATCTTTCGGACGAGCCCGGTCACCCGGATATGGTCAGTCTCTCCCGCCATCCCGACACTGAACGACACCGACGTCACGCCGTTTGCGCTACTAACTGCTGGCGAACTGTAAGCTGGAACGTCTTCACCAGTGTCTGGGTCAGTGCCGGGGCTAATCACCGGGCTGGACGGGTTGGCCCAAGTGTCCAACAGCCGCCGAACGAGAAGTCTGACACTGGACACATAGGTCTCTGTAGCCCAGGCCACCTTCGACGCATCGAGGCCGTCCCGAATCGACTGGTCAATCCAGTCAAGCGCCGAAGACTCTGACCACATTCGCCAAGTCCTCGTGGCGCCCTGGTCACAACTGACCGCCAAGGAGACGATGACCCTGCCCCTAGCCTCCTTCAGAACCGTGATGCCGGACTTGAGGAGTTGATCCCTCTGGCTCATCGTTCGACGACTTGCCGGAGAAATCGATCCGAACCGAAGCCTTGAGTTCGACAGAACCAAGGTCTGCGGGTCGTTTTGCGCATTCATGCCGCCGGTCGCTCCGGCCAAAGCTGCCGCGAGGACCAGGGGCGGGTGAGTGACAGAGGCGTCCTGAATGTCTAGCACGCTCTGATGGACAAGCATGACGTAATGCCGGCTGATTGCCGACGATGACGCCATGGCTACGTCATCAGCCGTTCCGGCAGGCAGACCGAATACGGCCCTCCACATGCGCCCCTTGGCCCTCTGGCCGTCGATCCACGTCAAGCACAGCTCCCTGATTGCGGCATCTGACGTGTCGAGGAAAAGGCACCCGCTTGGCACCTCGTTTAGATCGAGGAGGTCGAGGGCGGATTGGTAGTCGGTCGAGTCTGGTGAAGCGTCAGCCCCACCAGTCAAGAATTGTGACCCGCCATCCGCCGCTGGTGCAAGAGTGGCAGCCCCAACCCTCTCGGCGGTGACACCCTCGACTGGACCGACGAGCTTTGCGTTTTGGTTTAACCAGTGAACAATTGACCCGATATTCGCGGTCAACTTCACGTCTGCCGCAGCTCCGCTGATGGTAGATGGGCCTACCGCATCAATCTCTCGAGACGAGAGGGTCGACAAGTCGCAGTCTGTAATTGCCGGCTTTGCCATGTACCCAGGCTGGGCATTGAGGAAGTCGATAACCTTACCAACCGTGTCAAACTCGGGCGAAGTGAGATCGACCGACAGCGGAAGGGTTCCCGCTGCGAAATTCGTGGCGGCAGTCTGGGCCGCTGTCACGAGAGTTGTCGCCTGACCGGGGGTGCCAGCAGTGACCGTGACGCGAATGTTGTCGTTGTTGGCCGTATTCTTCGTGTAGTAGAGGGTGAACAGCGGCCCCAACTTCTTGCCAGATACGACAAATCTGGGGTCGTCTTTGTAGAGGACGTTGACGTCTCTTCCCTTTGTCTGGTCAGCGTATGTCGTGACCCTTGCATGGAGACGTGAAGTCCATGCGCCGAGACCAATGCTCGTCAGCTTGATCACGTTTGCCGCGTTGCTGTCCTTCAGGGTCACCTCTGACGCCGTCGCGGGGTTCCCGTCTCCGACCCTGACGCTCCTGAGTTGAGGGCACCCAGACGGCGACCCGCCGACACCAGGCAACATGGCGAAAGTCCCAGCCTTCACCGCCGATTCGGCCCCGAGCCTCTCTGGGTCTCGAAGGCTAACGAGCTCTGTGAGCGAACCAGACAACTCTACGGTGTTTTGAGGTCCGTACTTGAACTGTCCAAGGATGGTCGGGATGAACGGGTTGACGAGAGATACACGCCCACCCTCTGCGACGCTTAGTTTCACGTCAAGAGAGGGCTCTACTCGCGGCCTGCCCGAAAAGTCAGATGTCTCTAGGGGGTGGGCCATGGGCCGACTCCTTCGTTTTTCACTGGCCGCTCAAAATGGGCCGGATTGTTTCAGCCTTGAGGATTTTGGCCCACTCTTCGGCCGTCCTCGAGTTGTTGATGTCGTCCTCTCGAGAGCCCGAGAAGTAGCCTCGAAGGACGGCGACGTCCTCATCGGATACCGTTCGGGCATAGTCCGAAAAACGGACTACCGGAGCTCGACCTTTTTCACTTGCCGGCTTGGGTTTATTTGATTTTCGACTAGCCACTCGACCTCGCTCTCAACAATCTTTTCAATCGGCCCACCGAATGTGAACGTCCTCGCGAACACGGTGTGCGGTTGAAGGCTTGTTATTGGCTGGAGTTCCGCGCCCTGCGCGGTGAAAGACGACGCCTCAAAGATCTGCTCAAAGAAGGTCACAGAGCGTCTGTAAACATACTCAAGAAACTTGTAGAGCCACATCGACGAGTCTTGGGTTATCCCCATGCACATCACCGTGTATCTCTCGTCAAATTCCGTTGCGTATTCCTTGCTGACTGGACCCGGCCCACCCTGCCCAACGTATGAGCCAAGGTTGCCGACCCTTCTGCCGCCAGCCTTCTCTCCGGCTGACGCGAGCACAATACTGTAACATGGCACAGATGCGCTGTCTTGAGGATAACCTACCACAACTCTTATCGACGTTTTGGAAAACCAGTCAATCGCCCGCTGGTCTTGAGCTCTTCTGATTTCCCAAGAGTCACCAGCTTTTACGCCCGCTGCGACCAGATCGGCTCCCCCGACAACCCGTATCGCCCTCTTAGACGTAGACAAGATTTCCCAAGATTGCCCTTTCGCCCCACCAGACAACATGAACAAAGTCTCCCCAGACCGCGTCTTCCCATCCAAGCTGGACTGCCCGTAAATGTTTGACGGGTACTCATTGAGGACGCCGAGCTTGTCGCCTGACACAGATACGACGTCTCCAGTCACGTCAGGCCGCCTGCCGCACACCGCATCTCTTATGGTCGCCGCGTTGCCCCTGTGTTCAACGAGAGCGGACTCAATCATTCTGGCAAAGACGTATTCCACTATGTCCCAGATATACCAGAGTTGATGGCGGCCTTAACGTCTTCCGCAAACGCAGCCTGAAACTTTCTCTGGATTGCAGCCTCGTTCATCTCAAGCGTCCTCTGGGCAAGCCTCAATGCGGGCCGAGCGGGTATCATCCAGATGCTTTCCTCGTGAATCGCCCTCCACGTCATGTATTGAGTGTGCCCAGGGCGGCCCGTCTTTCTAAGGTGCTCGTAAAATGGCGCCTTGTGGTGAGTGGACGGCGGGTTGCGTCCGGTCTTCCTAGCATGGTCTACCGCTGCGGCGTATGAGGCGGCGGTTTTCGCCCTTGGCTGCCCATGGGCTCTCTGTAGGGCGGGACTCCTTACGGAAGTCAGCTTGCCGCCTTGAGGCCCAAACCCTCTGACCGCCTTTACGTCACGGTGCTTATCCCTAACAACATTCGTCACCCGGCTTGGAAGGTGGGTCTTAAATGTCATCCTTTCCCTTCCCGGTGTCGACGACACGAGATTAAGATCCATCTTCCTCGCGAGTCCGTAGATCGACTTTGGCATCGACTGCTTCGTCCTTGATGGAGTCGCCCCCTCTCCCGCTCTCGGCGGGGTGAAGTGCCTAAACGGGACGAAGATCAACTTCCTCTTCCACGGGGTGTTGTCCTTGGTCAGCTTCTCCTCAATCTTGCCCCAATCGATCCTCTCGGCGAGATTAAATGCAGGGTGCCCGTTCTCGATGACCCAAGCGTGGGGGGCACTGTTGCTGATGGAGATAGAAAGCCTGTCCCCCTCGAATGGGTACTCCACAGCTCCGTCTGCATTAATCCCATTTATGTATGAGCCACCCTTTGCCCCGAGCTCGCTCCTTGCCAACTTGGCCCACTCCACCTGTAGGAACGATCCGACCTCTTGAACGGCCCTCTCGGTGTTCGCCATCGATATGTTCGCCGGGACAACTCCACCGAGCCCCACCGACATGTGCAGCCCGAAATTCATTCGTCGTGGCCTAACACATCGCCGCCCTGGCGATTGATCCCGTTGAACCTGGAGACCGTCGCGTGCCAACACAGCGGCCCGTTATCGTGCCGCTCCTGCGGGGCGTCCCCGTCGATAATATATTGAGCCCTGTATCGATACCTCACCGAGTAGACAGAGCCGGCCGATGGCGACTGACCCCCGTCAATCCAAGAGATGGAATTGCCGTCCGCTCCAAGTTGGAAGTCGACCCCCTCAACATATGTTCGGGCCAAGTCTTTTACGTGGTCGACCCCTGTCACGCGAGAGAACCTGAGCCTCTCCAGAGAGTCTCCGTCCGGGTCAGTTTGACCCTTCACCAAGATTGCCGACGTTTCAACGGCCTCCTCGTGTGGGTGGACAAATATATCCCCGTGCCCCAACTTCGTTGTCGATGGCCAAGTCACATGAATTGTGCCCGGTGTAAACACGCCCTGTTTCTCATAATCAACGGACATGTGGTGCCCAAGCCATTGGACCTTGAGGTTATTGATGGCGAGAGCTGCCGGGTAGGAATACCCCCACCCTCTACACGACGTACAATTCTCGTTCGGAGATCTCGTCTCGAGGTTAACGCAGGGGCATATGAGCCCCCTCAAGACCACAGTTTCGACGCCGTCCCTGCTCTCCAGTTGATGGTCAAAGTCTGCGGTCGCCAACTTGGGTGACGCCCACATCTTAGGCCAAGACAATGGTTGGAATGGGCCAGGCAAACTAGATCTCCAATATCCCCACGTTGACCGTGCCGCTTACCCACATGTGGCCATTCTCACACCTGACGATGCCGGCGGACGCCCTCGCCTCGTCATCATCTAGCCTGACTTTTGACCCGCACACATGGCAATTTTTATGCCCCTTCTCAAACTTCCCTGTCGGAAGTCTCTTTACCGGGATGTGAAGACCCTCCATCAGAAGACCCCAATCGACCCATGAATCAGGGCTTTCATCTCCATAATCCTCTCCTCAGAAAGCCACTCTTGGATTGCCTTTTGGTCTAGGAGTGCGGCAAACCTCCCCCCCGGACCCGAGTCTGAGATTGAGAATGACCGGGAGAGACCGTCCTTGCCCGCCGTCTGAGATTGTACCGCAGTCGGATTCGCCCTGCGTGCAGCCAGGGACAGAACCCTAGCTACGGTCCTCCACCCAACCAGGGTCTTGACGGGCTCCGACACGGACGGCAGGCCCGCCTCATAGTCGATGGCCCACAACATCGGCCACCGCCGACCACGGCCGCCCCAGTAGTCAACGAGGTAGCCCCACGTAGCGGCATAGGTGATATGAGATTCACTCGGATTCAGGTTCGACGAGTCAACAATCACCCTCGCGATACCCTGCCTCCTGTTCAGGTTCAGCCATCTGGCCGGAACCTCGTACAATACGGTCTGGCCATATAGCAGTCTCGCCTTGGTGATCTTGGTAACATTGGCGTGTTGAAAGCTGAGAACGCCAAAGTGCGCCCCCCTGTGGGGCCACTGCATGTCGAGAGGGTCAACCTCTTCATCGTAATCCACGCCCTTTACGAGATTCGGATCGTCTGACCGCATTTTGACGTCCGGCCGACACGCATACCTCCGAGTCGTTAGTGGGGTCTCGAGCCTAAGAGAAAGGTATGCAGCCTCCCTCCGAATCTCGGCCGCAATCATCTCGTCCGGCACAACCCGCTGATACACCCCTGAGACGTTTTCGGCCTCAAGGAGCCGAAAGGGGTCCGCTACGCCAGGGAGAACCCCAAGGAAGTCTCTCAGAAGAGCGTCAACGCTAAAGATGCCGGCGATGACCTCTGTTGCAAGGTCTGTGACATCCAATTGGTTCGTTGAGAACGTCTGAGCGGCGCCGGCGACAGGAGTAAAGTACGTCCTGACGTAATAGCTCCCGGTGTTAGCTACGGCATTAAACGATGCCTGATATTGCCCCAGGGCTGGATGTTGTAAATTCGCCCCCTGGACCGTCTGAATGACGTCGTTACCGTTTGTGGAAATGAATTCCACTCGGTCAATCACGGACGGATTGAAGGCCGACAGCGTATCGATGACCCTAAACAGTATGGTCACAGAGAGCTGCTCGTTTACGTTCCACGGGCCGTTCGCGATGCTTACCGCGTACACATTCGAGTCGGACGATGCGACGATGTTAGAGATCGCCGCGTCCAGATCGTCGAGATCTACGTCATAGACATTGATCGTCTCCGTCCACGCCTGGAGCTCGTGGTCGATGTTGAGGACATACGTCCCCTTTGTGTCTGGCGTAAACCTGGCAACATATTGCCCCCCGCCGAGCTCTATCACCTCGACGTTCAGGTTGTTGACCTGTTGTCCGTCTCTGAATAGGGACGTTGTGACGGCTGCCACCGCGTTCAGGAGCGGGGTGACCCCATCTGCCTGATACAGGACGAACTGGACAATTTCCAGAGCGCCGGCTTTTCCAAGTACAGCCATCAGTGAACCTGATCGTTATCTGTTGGGCCCATTAGTCCAGCCAACTCCGAACTCGACGCCAAAGACTCCACCATTTGGGCAACTATCCCCCACGGTAGTGCAATCTTGGACACAAGCAAAAGTTCGCCGTCACGCTCCTTGTAGGCAAACCCCATTACAACTTCTTCATCGCTCCAACGTATGGATACAGCGTTTGCGTACTGAGGTATTGCCAACTCGAGAGCCTTATTACTCACCCGTCCCCTCTCTCGCTGACTCAAACTCAGAGAGTTTTTCCTCGAGTAAAAGAATCGCCAGCTCAAACACGTAGCAGAAAACGGCGCTCAAGAAAGCGCAGATGGCGACAAACGTCACTAACTCCACCCCACCGAAAGACAACGGGTTAAATGGGGAATAGTAGCCATTCACGCATGGGGACATCGCCGCAGCCATGAGCGCACCACAGACCCCAACCCACCACCCCGTGCAAAACGGGCACCGAAACATCCTCGACATGAACGAGTTTTCGTTCCCATCCCTCACCCCGATGATCTTCCTGACTGGCTCCATGATCTCCGACGACCTCAAAAGGTGCGTCAAAGAGTGGCAAACCAACGCAAAAACCAACATTTGATGAAAAGAGACAAGAGGGTTCATCTGGTTCTCCTAGAGCTCCTGGTTGACTTGGGTGAGCCCCCCCGAAGGGAGGCTGTCGCACCGAACCTTACTCGACAGCAGTTTCTGTCTACAGACCCCCTGACCTTCTCGACAGCGCCATCAGGCACATCGCCTATTGAGCACTCTGAGTAAGCCCTGAGTCTGTATACATTGGTCGCCTCTTGGAGTTCCCCAACAAGCGCATCAAGGTCTGGCCTTTCGCCCTTGCTGAGAATCCTCTTAACAGTGGCGTCAATGAGTGGCACCAGGAGATCGCCCAGGCCAACCGTGTCTTGACCCGATATTTTGTCTCCTGATGCCATTCCTCACCTTACCGCATCGACCCCGCCGTCGTCACCGGCTAGTTCTGGAAGCCATCACCGATTTGCAGCAGGATCCTTGCCGACGAAGAGGCGTCCTCAGCAATAGCCGCTCCGTAGTAGATCCCAGCCGGAATCTGGTACGTGCCGACCGTTGTCGGCGCGGTCTTGGTGAAAATGCCGTCAGACGTGGAAAGGTAAATCCTTTGGTTATTGGCCCACGCTTCGGACGCCGGCTTCTTGACCAAAACGGTCTTGCCGGATGGGACTAGGCCGTTGCCGTTCCAGACGCCAGCCAACATGCCCCCATGGGCGCTACTCGCGCTACATGGAGACAACTCCTTGTCGCCCGTGAATCGACACGCCTGAGCGGCGCTCAGGCTGTTCGCGGTCGAGAACCCGTCGAGATAGAAGTCTGCGGACTCGACATGATGTACCGCCGCGTCCAGATTGACAGCACCGTCGAATTCGACAGTGCCGGCAAACTGAGCGTATCCAGCAACATCAAAGTCGGCCGAGCCGCTCGTTCCGCCAGTTTCAGAAAAGTCGACATCGCCAGAAGCGGCAAAGGTGGTGACGCCAGACACCGCCCCGGCGTTAGAGAGCCCGCTGGCCGAAAGGTTGATGCCGCCGGCAGTGATCGTGACCGCAGCGTCGAATTGGACGGCAGCGTCGAACTCAGCCGCCTGGGCAAACTTCGCGTACCCCGCCACGGACAGATCGGGCGAACCAGTGGAACCGCCCGACAGGCTGAGAGAGACCGTACCGTTGATCGTCGTGGTGACGGCCGCCCGACCAAGCGCCAGGCTCGCGGCGTTGTTTGCGCCGATGGTGATCGCACCATTGGAACCGTCGGAACCAGATCCGAGCGCCGAGCCGCCCGCGCCAGCGTCGATGGAAACGGCGCCGCCGGCCGGACCATTATTCGACCCGAAAGAGTTTCCGCCATTCCCCGCGCTTAGCGTGATGGCTGCGCCAGCGCCACCCGCAGAGGTCGCTCCAGAAGACGAACCAGAACCGCCGGACCCGCCTTGAATGGTCAAGGAACCAGCAGCGCCGCCGGCACACGCAGGGCTTCCGCTGCCACCAGCACCAGAACTGATCGACACGTTGCCGCCAGATGACGGGGTGGAGCCAGAGCCGCTGCTGTCAGCCATGCCGCCGGAGCCGGCGGTAATTTGAACGAGGCCGCCACCGCCCGCGATGCCGGAACCAGACGAGCCTGATCCACCGTTAGCGGCGAGAAGGTAGAGACCGCCACCGCTGCCGCCAGCAGTGGAGCCGTCCCCATTGCCTCCGGTCGACGCCGACAATTCAAGGGAGACGCCGGTCTGACCGGCAGTCGACCGAGCTGCGCCCTTTGCGTACAACTTCCCCTGGTTCTGGTCGTAGTAGACCAGCCCGTCGTCGTCATTGCCAAGCCGGAGTTGGATGGAGTCCTCGAGCCGAACAAAGCCGTCGCTGACGATGGCGGACGCGCCAGCCAACGCAACGGTTCCGTTGAAGGTCGCGGCGCCGTCTTGTTGTAGAGCCCCACCGACCTCAACAGCTCCGGCAAACTTGGCGTAGCCGGCAACAGAAAGGTCTGGATCGCTGGTGTCACCGCCAGTTTCAGAAAAGTCGACATCGCCAGAAGCGGCGAGGGTGGTCACGCCCGAAAGCGCCCCGCCCATGGCCAAGCTGGTCACGCCTGCAACCTCACCGACGTTGCTCATTCCACCGCTGTTGAGATCAACGCCGCCGCCATTGAGATCAATACCACCGGCGGTGATCGTCAAGCCGCCGGCGACGATGGTCGCCCCGGCGTCGATCTGGACGGCCGCGTCAAACTCGACAACGCCGTCGAATCGCGCGTATCCGTCGACCTCAAGGTCTGGGTCGCTGGTAGACCCGCCAGACTTTGCGAGCCACACATCAGCGGACGCCTTCCATGTGCCGGCGTCGCTTCCGCTTGCGCCGTAGATGTACTGGATGGTTCCGGTGTCGGTGTTGCTGCCGTCACTCGACTTGAGGACGAGACTCGCGTCTTCGTCCGCAGAGCCAGCGTCGCTGTTGACGGTGAAACTGAGGCTGTTGGTCCCGGTAGAACCGCCGCCGAGCGCGCTGTAGGACAGCCCCGTGGTCGCGCCGCTTGCAACCTCCCAAGTGCCGTCACTGCCCGCACGAAGGACAGACACGTTGACCTTGGTGATCGACGCCCCGGTGTCCGTTTCGGCGACAAACTGCTTCTGCGAGAAAGCCTCAACGGTGTCTACACCGGACTTTGTCCCCTTGATCTTGAGGACGCCGCCGGAGTGCGTGAGCACTTCATACAAACCGTCGTTCGATGCCGAGCCGCTGATCTGGATGATGTCCGCAGCCGAGAATGCCGAGGCGGCCGTCGTCACCTGCGGGGAAGT
>CEPE01006410.1_pt1 | contig 17773 bp, 6 predicted proteins | sample 530531 | NCBI WGS metagenome assembly CEPE01 (sample SAMEA2620273, study PRJEB7988) | marine metagenome | biome: marine biome (ENVO:00000447); feature: deep chlorophyll maximum layer (ENVO:xxxxxxxx); material: "saline water (ENVO:00002010), including plankton (ENVO:xxxxxxxx)" | depth 80 m
AGTGTCAACGCGCTGACCAAGGACTGCTACATCAGTTTCGAGTTTTCGTACACGCTGTTCCATTCATTAACCCCCAATGCTACCGCGTAAATACCACAGTTTTTCGTTAGCGGTAGCGCCTGTGAAGCTTGAGACTTCATCTTGTATGCAGGCAAGAAAGATTTCATCAGGAGTTACATCGGTAATTTGAAGCGCCCTATTGGCAGTACATTCGACTAAAGCATAGTTAGAATAGGAAGAACTTTTAGACGTAGAGCCCATGTCCACGCCCCACAATTCCCCAGCCTCTACGGCTTCGACTATATCGTCGGCTGCGCTGGTGCTGCTTGTCTCAAACAAACATATTGAAGCCATGAACTACTCCAGTGCGGCGCGTGCGGCAAGAGGCTGAAGCAAATACCTAAGCTTCTTGATGCGAATAACACCGCCCTTCTTTCCATTAACATCGAAACCAAACCAGCATGCCAAATACAGGTGCTTACCTCCAAACCTACATGCGTTGTTTGTGGTCGAGGTGGACGCGACCATTGGCCCAAATGGTGTAGTTGTAGAATAAGAACCAGACAACATCTGCTCATTGTAAGAACCGATGGGGTGCGCGGTCATATTTGTTGAGAGTCCGGCTTGGAACACAATAGCATCATGGGAGGTTGCGTCTCCACCCGGCTGGTTTCGCCAGATACGCCCACCACCTGGACCTTTCCCATGACGGGTAAAAAGTCCTGACTTGTACAAGTCTAACTTCTGAGTAGCGTTGCTAAAGTTGTTAGGATCGTTAGCGCGATTCTTTGTCACATACGCACCAGCGTAGTTGCCAGAGCCGGGCAGAGGAGGATCTGTGCCCTGATCAGAATCATAGGCGATGATACCGCAAGCAGCGTGGACCTGATGTCCGTAAGCTTGATCAGATGTTCCATTGATCGGCCCGTTTGTGTGGTCGAACTGCATCTCCATTTTAAAAAGGGTGCTCTCACTTTGGTAGCTATTCGCCGCTTGACCCGCAGGAGTCGCCTGGTTTGCCCAGGGAGCAAACTTTACCTTCTTAATAAACCACAAGCCACCCTGTGTGGTGGTGATGTTCCTACAGTTGTACCCGCTGCCAATATCAGGGAAGGTGACGTGTAGTTGATCACCCGACATCGCCGCCGTTACGTTAATATCACCGATGCCAGATCCCTCGATTTTCTTCCAATCAGAGTCATCTATCATCTTGGTGAGATCAAAGTCCACCCAGTCCTTCCAAGCGTTCCCGCCGCCAGCAGTCGGAGTGCCAGGACCCCGGAACGGGATGTCCGAAGGTCTTTTCGAAGTACGTTGTCGGTATAAGCCAAGATTTTCTCTACTTCGACGACCCATTATGCTGTGATCCTGTTTACGAAGCCGTAGATTTGAATAACATTCGTTGTCTCTGCAAAGGCTTTGATCGTAAGCCCGTTATGCAGAAGCAATCCGGGGACAACCTGAACGAGCCCCGCCTCTCCTGAAACAGTTAATTCAATATCATTATCAGGAGAAGTGGTTCCGCCAAACTGGATAGTAAGCTCCTTGTCGGCTGGGTCTGTGTTGATTGCCCACAGCCAGATTTCGTCTATATCGCTTGTCCCTGAAACTGCGGTATGGATGTCTGTCCCAGCACTAGAGGTTGCTACAACCTTTATAGCTAGCCCATTTGTGCAGTGACTAAGTTTTTCTTTGCTAATTGTAGCCATCGAATATCCCTATGAGAAAACTTGCATGTGAAGAATGTGGTTGGCGTCGGAACTTAAATCCGTCCAATCCAACGTCGCCTCGTTACTCGAAACTGTTGACTGGAGGACTTTCCCAGTGGCCCCAACTGTAGCGGGAAGAATGATTTTGAAGTTCGAACCAATGTTTGCGGCTGATAGAATCTGAACAAAGTTGGTGCCGTTATCGGCATCTTCATTCAGAAGAATACTGGCAGCCGATGCTGTTGACCCGTATACCCGAAGGCCTCCCGTGCCTTTTGGTTTCATTGAAATCGTAATGTTGGCCGAGTCACCAAGAGCGCTAATCGCCGGGGCGCTTCCGTCTGCTGCGTTCTCAACTTCAAGGTAGTTGACCGCGCTTCCAACCGTGCAGAACTTCAACACTTTAGCGTTGTTGCTGTCAACAATAGCCTTCCCATCAACGACTTCAATGTCGCCAGGAACAATAATGTCGCCATCTTCCTCAATGGTAAACACAGTAGCCAAACTGTTGGCGCTACTGCCGGAAGCTCCGGCTGCGGAACTTTTGAAGACAATAGAGCCACCAGCGGCGTTTCCTGTGCTCTGCCCACCACTAATCGTCAGGCTCCTACCGGCAGTGTTGGTGCCAGAAACAGCAGCAATTCCGATAGTTGCGTTCTGTCCGTTTGAATACTGAAGATCACCGCCGTTCACAGTGAGGTCACCATCAACCTGGGTGTTCCCAGAACCATCAAACGAGATGCCCGCAGACCCACCGTTATCTACGATGTTGTTACCGGAGACTCTAAGGTCGCCAGCAAACACCACGTTCTGGGCTTCATTGACTGTAATGGCGGCAACAAGACTGGACCCTGTATGCGTAGACAGGATCATCTTGCCTTTGGTGTCATCAGAAGAGCCGCTATGGCTTACCTCAATCTGTCCAAGCGAAACATTGGCGTGATCTTCAAAGATCAGCCTCGATTCACAGCCACCATCTGAGTTCTCGGATGTTGAGTTCTTCAAGGTGACATAAGGTGCGGCATCAGTGACCTGAAGCTTCGTTCCAGGCGCTGTGTCACCAATGCCAACCCTATTGTTTACTTCATCGACAGAAACAGTGCCGTCTGAAGTGTCGATTTCAAGGTCTGTTCCAACTACTCGTTGGTTGCCAAATCTATTGAAAAACCCTGAGCTAATCCCCATTTACCCTACCTCACAGCCCAAAGAAGACGGGCTTTTTTCAATGTTACAGCACCATCATTGACCTTTAAAAACAAATAGCACTTGTTTGCCGTTGTCTGTCCTGTCGGAGCACGAACATAGACATCAGTCGCAACTGCGGTGTTTCTAAGGCTTGTGTCAGTCATACCAGCATGAAGATTGATAAGTTGAGCCTCCGCAGAAAGCGGGTCATCACCTGACGAATCCCATGTCAAGAAACAAGACACAGTAGCTGGAGATCCAGAAGTCACGTCAAGCTGAAGCTCAAGGTGAGATAGATAACAAGCCTGTGGCATTGCTCTCGACAAAGGATCTGCTGTCAAATCCTCATGAAGAAGAATCGCCTGCCCAGCAGAGTAAGACGTGCCAATGCTCGCCTGCTCTGCATCGTTAACAACAAAGCCCTGATCAGCCATCACGGCCTCCTATTAGAAGGTGGATGAATCAGGTAGACGGATTGTAAATGTCTACAATGAAGGCTTCGGATTGGGCAACCATTGATGCGTTGGTGGATCCAAGCGTAACCGTGACGCTCAAGTAGTTGTCTACTGTTGTATCGACAGCAAAAGTTGCCAACGCACCACTTTCGTCGTGACTCAGAGCGACGGCAGCAGCCGTATCCAAAGCGACGGTTCCAAACATAACGGCGGTTCCACCAGACCCGGCAGTGCGGATTTGAACGACAGCATCACCGACACAAACAGCACCACTGTTGTCAAGATCAGTAGCAGCGGTTTCGATTCCCGAGTTGCTGCTTGCGGTGGTGTTTGAGCCAAATCGCAATCCAATCTGAGTTGTGTCGGAACCATTTCCTGATGGGCAATGCACATAGAACTTGCACCGGATGGTTGAACCAGCAACAAGAGTGTTGGCTGGAATCGTGTACTCGGTAGTCTCGGTCTCGGTTGTTCCTTCGCCGTCACCGTTGATTACGGTGCCTGCGGCAACATCGGCGTTAGCCTGACCGCCGACGTGCATCTGAGATGCGCTGCCAGCGCCATGGTCTACAAACATGGAGATTCCATGCTCAAGAGCGTTGCCATTTACAAGTTGTGGGATTGAGGACATTCTTATCTCCTAATGAGAGTCTGGGTTGGGTTGTGGAAAGGGTAACACGGAAAGCCAATTCTAGTCACTACCTTCTGATATGTATCGGCCTTCAAGGATTTCTTTGTCATAGTCTACAGCAAACTGCTTTTTCAAAGCAGCTTTAAGCAATTGTCGATAGCGGTAGTGCTCCATAAGAATGGCATATTCTTCGGTGTAGATTTTTTGGGGACTAAACACGATTGACAACCAACCTTCCTGAATGCCTGGTCGGCCTCTTGCCCCACGAACGGGAACGCCTTGCGCGTCATCACGCCACGCCACGTTTCCAGTTTCTGGATCAACACGGAACCCTGCTGCGTTTAGCTCCTGAGATGTAAGGCGTTCCTCTTCTCCGATGTTGCTAAAGAGAGGCTCTCTTCTTCCAGACTCAACCAGGCCTTTGTAGTGCGCCATGTCTGCTCTAAGTTGAGCATCGACAATATCTGGACGTAGAACACCACCGCCCGCCCTGTTTAGGCGCTCAATCGTATCCATCATGCGACCAGCAGTGGTGTAACTTAATGTTCCCTCTTTCAATCCCTTGAGCGGACGCGCTCGAAGCACATATCCAAGAGGCATATGGTCGAGAGCTTCTCCAACTTCTTCTCCATATGGAACAAACTTTCGAATCTTACTTGTGCCTGGAATGTCCTCACGCATAGGCATTACCGGCAGCGGCCCATGCCACAGGTTCTGCAACAGATACCAAGCGGTGGTGTTTGTGGCATAGTATGCATGTGTTTGCCCTGGGTAGTCTTGCTCTTCCCATCGCTTCAATGCTTTGGCTTCAGCGCCGATTGAGCGCATCACTATTCCACCTGTTGTTAATAAGTCATGCTGGACCATAAACAGCGGAATTCTCTCTGGCCTCATAGGTCTTGCGCCAAAGAATGTCTTGTTGAGAGTTAATGCCATGGGCGCTTGAAGCCAAGGGTTCAGCCTTCCTAAAAACTTCAAGCGTGCCTTCAATCTTTTCTCGCCTTCCATGAGCCCCTCGCCAGGAAGAAAACTGCCGAGAAAACTAAGAAAGTCTAATTGTCCGCGCAAGGCTTCTTGAACAGGAAAAATAGGCGCATTGTACCTTGTTTTCTGTACAAATCTGCTGGCTGCAAAATCTTGATATTTCACGCCAACGCGGCCAAGACTCCAGTCGCTTTCAATTAGGCGTTCATCACCATCCAAAAAGGTCTGGTTTAAACCACGGGCAAATCGCAACTGCCCCATTACCCTGTGGGGGTTGGTCAACAAGGTGTCCCAGAACAAATCAATGTTCTTTCGTTGGAACGAATAGAAGATGAAGATCTGCCTCATGTATTTCTTTTCAAAGTCAGTGAGGTCTGAATAGTCAAACAGCGCTTTTCTTGACACGGCTGCTGCTTCTCTTGCCGAAGCGCCTTTTCCGATCTGCTCAACGAAGATTGCAACACGATGATAGTTGTCGAGGAACGTCGCAAAGTTGATTAGCTGCGCGTGATAGAACTTTGGCGCGGCAGTCATTTTGTTCCAGAAGGTAGGCTCTTTCTTCTTCAAATCTTCGGCAACGGTCCTTGCTGTTTCTTTTGACAGGAATGAGCCGGACAAACCGTGTTCGTGAGCGGCTCTTGTCAAAGACTCTTTTGTCCAGACTGTACCGTCCGGCATTACAACAGGCTTTACCTTTGTCCACCGCATAGTTGGTGCGTCACCCCACAAAGCTGCGGAAATCTCTAACGCCAGCATTGGTCGACTCATTGAAGAAAAATACCCTTTCAAACCAAGCGCTTGATACGCCTGTAGTTGAGCACCAAAGGCGTTTGCCATGTAGTAAGGGAGATTGACTATGAAGAGCCCTGACGTAAGGCCCATTTTCATTAGTCGATAGCTGACATTGAATGAGTTGCTCAGCAAGTTGATCGCATCGCCAACAAAAACCTTTGCTTTTGTTTTCAGTGGGGGCTGCCCGACCTCGGGGAGGAACCCTTCATAGAAGCCTTTCGGCTGCAAACGATAGCGGCTGGTGACTCCCTGTCTTGCAGAAGCCTGACCAGCAACCCTGTCCATAGCGTCTTGAACTTCATCAAGAAGAAGCTTTGGAACCAGGGCCTCGGAACCGTCCGCAAACCTCACCAACTCCCAGTTTTCAATGTTAGCGCCAATCTTCATTCCCCACTGCTCGATTAGCTGTGTGGCGACCGTAAAGGCTTCGAGATCGTGAACTTTTATTTTATGAATAACGTCGCCCATTCTTTCATGAATAGGCTTGTAGGCACCGATTTTTCTTGCTCTCGCCCTCGCTTCTCTTGAAAAATCTTCTGCGCCTGGCCCGGCCCCCTGGAGCTTTTGTCCAGTTAGCGGCTCAGTTCTGACCCGCTCGAATGCTTCTGTTGCATCATAAACTCGTCCAGTTTCGTCCACTATTTGAAGCGGGCCACCAAACTTAAGCTCCTCATTGAGGTAAAGTTTTACGCGCTGAGCAAAGGCTCGCTTTTCGGCCATGTTGGTGATGTCTTTTGGAGCCAGGTCCTCAATGCGAACAGACATACCCATGTCGGTCATGTCATTGACCAAGTCCATAAAAATGCTTTGAGCCCTCAATCGAATCACTGTCTCAAGCATTGCGTGAAGGACGTTGAACCTGCCCGGATACTTCAGGGCAGTACCTGTTGACAGCCCTTCTCTTGCCAGTTGGTCAAGAAGCGCTCCCCACTCGCCTTTATAAAAGCTGTCATAAAGGCGAATAGCTCTGTCTCTGTTGATTGTGGAAAGCTGACCATCTCCAGTCCTAAAAAGCTTTACCTTCTGTTCTGGAGAACCACCCATGCCCTCCATGATGATTCTTGCATGTTGATCTGCAATCTCAAGACGCCTGGCGATACCCTCTTGTATTACCATATAGGCATCTGCTATTGCCTCTCTCTGAGCAGGATCTTTAATATAAACCTTGTCGCCCTTAACCATTGTTCGTTCGGGCTCTAAAATCTTGATGCGCTCAAAGTCTCTAAGAAGATTGATTGCTGCACGCTCAGACTTGGTCATCAACCTGTTGTCAGCAAACGCCCTGGCAATGTCATCTAGTGCATCACCGACCTGATTAGGGTTAATGCCCTTTGCTTCTCCCATAAACAAAAGCTCAAGCCGGTCTAACACTCGGTATGTGTGCTGATGAATAGGTTGCTCAAGCACGTTTTGAAGACCTTCAATCACCTCCCAAACGCCAGCAGGGTTCTGCCTGTTCGCCAACGCGCTCTGAACTCGCTTGATCCAGTTTGGAATGTCATCAATCTGGCGCATTCTACGCTGAAAAAGCTCCTGAACAATGGGGCTTACAACTTGGCCGTCTCGAACTTTCCCGTCTTTATTCTTGCCCATGTGTGCAAGAGGGGCTCGTGTTTTGAACTTCTGAGAAAGGCTCTTTTGGAGGGACTGGAAATTGTCAGACATTCCAAGCCACCTGGGCCCCATAAGAGCCTTAACGGCGGCAAACCCGAGAGATCGGGGGACATTCTTGATTTCCTTGGTCATGCCTGACCCGATTCCAACAACGTGATCTCTCAATAGTTCCTGAGTGATGAACTCATAGTGCTTAAAAGGAATCTGATCGAGATTTGCATTTGGAAGAAGGTATTCCCCCAAAACCTCTTGGGTTAACTGTTTTGTTCTTGGGTCAACAGCCAGTTCAATAAGCAACTGCTTCAACCGATCTTGCTGTAGCTCATTAAGATTGATGACATCAATCTCTACTACTCGCTCCGTTCCATCTGGAAGAACCTCTGTCACAACCTCCATTACAGGCTGTGGTTCGACTACACCATACGGTGTGTCCATCACGGGCTCACCAAACTCATCAAGCTTTACCCGCTCAAGCGGGATTCTCTCAAACTGCTTCTTAAGAACGTGCGGGTCGCCAAACACAGAGTAGTTTCTAAGTTGTGCTTCTTCCAAGTATTTAGGCAGAAGACGCGCCGGAACAACGCTTCTTGTTGAAAAAGAAACCCAGTGGTTGGTGTGCTTAAGCCTCGACATTTCAGTTGCGACGTAGCCTACGGCTTTTTCCATCGCGCTAAAAGCATCGACCTCGGTCACTTCATCGGTAAGGCCCAAGGCATAACGAATCCGTCCCTCGTCCATATCGATGCGAGCCTCTTCTCTTGCTCGCCCTCTTTTGGCTACCTGTTCTGTTTCAAGCAGTTCAGAAGCTTGGCCTGGTTTAAACTCTTCGATCTGTATCTTCGGGATGTTTTTAAACTCAGCAGAGTTTTTAACATCAAGCATCGCTTCTTTCTTTGCATCGTTTAGAACACCAAGCCACTCATCGAAAAACCTTCTGACGCCGGGGTTTGTCCGGTCAGCGCTGTGCCGCAATCGACGCCAAAACACAGCAAGCCTGTCTTTGACACTGTCATACGCAATATCAAGACGAGGATCTCGAACATGCCCATCGTGCCAGTAAGTGCTGAAAGATTCTTTAAGTTCGCCAAAACCCCTCTCTGTAAGTACACGGGATCCGTCATCAGCAACTATGCTGTCGAACTTGTCTACAAAGATGTCCATAACCATTGGGAACTCTTCTCCCAACAACATCATGAGCGCATTGCTGCCACGGTTAAACAGAGAAGAGAGGTCACCATGGTTGAAAAAATCAGCCATGTCAGAGCCGCCTTCAAGGAACACGTCCAGGCTGCTCGATGGCGGCGACGAATCAGCTATGTAAAGAGCACCGCGACTAAGCTCAGTAGGCAGCGGCCTGTCTTCGAACGGAGAGGTTCCTCCAAACCTTCCTTCTTTAAACGAAGAGTGTAGCTCTCTAAATCCACGACCAAACAGGCCGCTTGTCAGGCGGCTGTGCCGCCTTGTAAGCTCTGCCTGTACACGGGGGTCTCGGATTTCTGGGAGAGAATCCTCCAAAGCTTTCACCACGGCCTTGAGGGCCGCTGGCCTTACAGCCGGAAGCATAGCGCTACCTGGGTGAACAATCACATGCGGATCAAGGTATCCGCGCCATTCATCCCAAATCCTGTGCTGCAATGTCGCCACATCACCAAAGATGTCTCTATCAACGGATTTAGAGTGAAGTCCATCTAAAACCTTTTTGTATTCTGGAGACATAACATCGACGGTTGAGCCTGTTACTCTCGCCTCTTTGACGAACCGCTGAATGATTGGATGATCAGCGCCATACATGCGCTGAGCATTTTCAATGTGCTCATGTGCAAACAGTGCTCTTTCAAGCTTTCTGGTTCTTTCTTTTCTTTGTTTCGGTGTAAGCTTCTTGTTTGCCTTTACAGCGGCTAATAACTCTTTGATTTTATTAGAATCAATTCGCTTTGGATCAAAAGCTCTTTTGTACTCTGGAACACCAGTCGGGTGAATAAGGTACTTCTCAGGAGCAGTAATCTCGCCCCTCAACTGTTCGCGCCAAAACGTGTATGCGGGATTGGATTTGCCTGTGGAAAGAAAGTCTTCAAACGAAACGCGAGCCCTTTCCTTAAGCTCAGAAGAAAGCATCTCCTTTGCTTTTTTTGAGATTGCTGTCTTTGTTGGTTCGGTGCCTGTATCTCTAATAAGCGCGGTTTCAGCTACCTCTTTTAGGTGCTTCTTTGCAGCATCACTTTTGATCGACTGCCAGTCTCGATACCAGCCCTCAGCCTTATTCAGCCAGCGCTGCTCCTTAAAGAGTTCAGGCCCAATCATTCCAATCATATGGATGTCGAGAGCACCAATTGAGGCCGCAATAGGGTTTTGCCAATAGATTCCGAATGCGCTGATCTTGGTTGCCATTCCTGGCACCATGCTGGACACCCTATCAGAGAACGCATCCCAATCTTCGCCAGGATAGCGCTCGAAAAAGCCGTGCTTAAGTTCTCCTTTTTGGACTCTTAAGAAGTCCTCATGCATCATCTCGTACATTTCCAGCAGACGGGTGGTGTTTGCTGGGCTTGATAAAGCAATGTCGCCGGTAAGCTGTACAACGTCTTGGGTAGAAACAGAGTTAAGCAGCGCCTGGTGTTGAACATCGGCGGCCTGCATCTCCTTAATCGCAGCCCTAAGCTCCGCCCGAATCCTTTTTCTTTTCGATGCGTCTTTTGTTCTTGCAAGAAGCGCTTCTTTCTTTGCAACCTTTTCTTTTGATTTGACGTAGCGGGCCAGCGCTTTCCTAGTTTTTCCTGCGATTTTGTCCGCATTGAGCGGCGCAATGTCAACAGACTGCACAGTAATCAACGGCCCACCGGGCTTGGTCCAATCATGAATCTGGATTATTGGAAGGATGTCTGTCTCGACATCAGCAAGCTTTGTCTTCTTACCAAAACGGTTCTTTAAAACACCTTCCGACAAAGTTAGAGAAAACCCAAGAATGTGGTTTGCTTCATCCCGATCAAGGTCTGAACCTTTGTTTCGCTTAGCCGTTCGGTATCTGTTGACCATATCCGACAGATCAGCAAAGCTTCTCGGCCTTACAACTGCGGCAAACGCCTGATTGTCTAAGAGGTTGGTTTGCATTGACAGGTATGCAAAAACATACTGAGAAGCGACATCCATCATGTGGATTTCAATTTCTTGTTCCCACTGGAACTTTGCTTCCTTGCTCTTAAATCTACCGCCATCAAAGATTTCTTCGTTTTTAGGGCGATGCTTCTCTAGGCCGTAGCTGTTGTGCAGCTTGTCATACATGCGATCCAGCATGGAGGAATACGCCTCCTTGTACTGGGCCATGATCTCATCATAGTTTCCAAGATCCTCCCTCTTGCCAAAGATGTTTACACCATCATCATTTTTAGGGAGATCATCCCACCACTTGGTTGCTGCTTCCTCCAGAATCATTTCAATAGGTCTTCTGGCCAGGTATTGAACGTCCGAGAAGCTAAAGGTTCCCTCCATTCCACCCGGAATAAGAACTTTCTGCCCCTTTGCTCCAGCGAAGTCTGTTGCCTTTAAGACTGGAAACACAGGAACAGACACTTTGGAGCGCTCAACAACCTTTCCTTCTGGGGTTTCGGTGACGCGCTCAACAGTAAACTCTACATCAAACGAAACATCCTCAAGAGGGTTCGCTGTGCCAAGCCTTGACTTGATTTCTGATGCTTGATTTGGCGTGATCTCGGATAAAGAAATCCGTTGTTTAAGACCAGAATCTACTTCTAAATCAACAATGTCATGAGGCGTTCCACCAGCGATTTCTGATTGAACATTGAACTCAGCCGCTAGTTCTTCTGAAAGGTGCCCTGAGTCAAAAGCATCACGCTCATTGAGGACTCTTCTGATTTCTGGTCCAATTCGCCTTGCTGCCCCTGGGATGTCGAGGAGGGAATTAGATCCATTAACCGCCGGTCTGTCGCCTCCGGGCTGAAGTCGTGGTCCTCGGGTAACGGGTCCAGTTCCAACACCTTCCTCAGCGAGTTCGAAAAGCGGCGCAGCATCTCTTCCCTGCTCTCTGAGTTGGTTTCTGCTTCGTTCGATCCAGTATTCATAGAGTCCTGGGTTGTTTGCGGCATCTGGTGCTCCCCTGCTGTGTGAAACAGCGTAGACGGACTCCTGTTCAAAAGTGACCTCTACGTCGCCAAGCTTTTTCTTTTTGGTATGTTCTTTAATATCACCCGCGACCTTCTCTACAATGTCACGAAATGTCTCAACTGAGGCGTATTGGGCTGGAATCCACTCTGGTACATGGACCAACTCGATTACACCTCTTCCGTCTTCTAAAGTATCTAAACGGATTGTTGCGCCGGTCTCGTTCTTAGCGATTGTTTGCATAATCGCTTGAGCAAGCTTGCCTTCAAAAGCACGAGGAATAACAATTCGTGCCGTGGCTCCGCGCTGAACACCTTTGTCATCAAAAGATATTTGTTCGATCAGGGGCTTGGTTTTATCAATGTCAACCGTTTTGATTCGCTCACGAACCAGCATTGCGTCTTGGTTGTAGGCCCGCGAATACTCGGCAACGCGCCCCAAGATGATGTCGCGAGGACCCTTTAGCGTGACGTAGAACCCACCCTCTGGGGCATAATCAGCAAACGCACCAAGGCTGCGCTCAAAACCTCCAGCCTCGGTGAGATTTGTGATTTGAACCACATCAGGGTCAAGACCCTCAGTCAAAGCCTTTTTAAGGTCTGGTTCAAGCAAGAGGTAGAGCCTTCTATTCGCCGTATCAAGCTGGCGCTGGTACATCCGACGTGTGCCAGCATTTGTGGCAGCATCCCTGCTCGCTCTAGCTTCGTTTGCGCGGTTCATTAGCAACTGCGCTTCCATAAACTCAGGACGCATGCCCACCGCTGCGACGGTAATCTCCACGTCATCAGCCGCTCTAGCGGCAGCGCCAACAGGCTCCTCCATCAGAGTCAGCCATTCGGTCAATGGCCGCGACGGAAGCTCCTCAAGTGGCGCGTCAAGCAGTTCGTCCGTCATGCGGACCAAGTCCGTTAAAGCGTTTTGGTCCTTCTTGGCAACACCAAGAAGGTCTGCAATCTTCTCGACAAAGACGTTCCACATTGACTTGTCTTCGACCTTAATGGTCATCAAGTAGTCTTGGAATGTCTTGTTTGTCAGGCCATAAGCAACAAACTCTTTCTCGTTTGCTGTTGCTCTTATCAGGATGTCTTCAATCGCTGGATCAAGAGTCTTGTCTTTTTGAGCTTGTTTGGCAATCTTGACGACTTGGTTGCGAAGGTCAAAAATATCAGACGTAGCTTTTTGAAGCGCAGTGCCCTTGTTAGCAGAAAGGTTGCCATCAGAAAGCCGCCTCACGGTGGCTGCATGTACCAACTCGTGCAACGCTGTTTCAGCGGTTGTTCCAGAGTAAGCCTTGTTTCCACGAAGGAACACATCATTAAAAGCGTCACCCTCGGGTGACCAGTTCAGACCCCTGGTGACTGACCTCAACCGAGATTCGTGTGCGGAGAGTACGGCTATTTGATAGGCAACAATCTTTGGCAGTGTGCCTTTCTTCTCCATTTCATATATGGCTTCGGGTATATCATCAGGGCCCTCGATTACATGAACCTCGGTATCGTTCAAGTGAGGCTTGATACGCTCAGCAATACGTTGGTGTACAGGGTCGCTTGCGTTCTCAGAGATAAAGTCAGCAAGCTGTGAGCCTGTCTTTGCTTGACGCATTGCAGCATTTGCTTCGTCGAGGCTGAGTTCACCAAGACCGACATCACTTGGAATGTTGGACTTCTCAGCGTCTACAACGTCAACCTGTGGTCCCTCATCCATCCTCAACAGGTCTTCAGCAACTTCAACGTCATCAAGTTCTGGAATGTATTGGCCATCAAGACCGGATCGCTGCACCGACAGTGTGCTAAAAATGCCCTCGTCGGACAGACGCATTTGATACCGTGAAGCACGACGGAGCGCGATTTCCCGCCTAGAAGCCATGGCCGCTGCTTTTCCATCGAAAAGGCGATCAATGACATTTGCGAGGGCCGGATGGAAGTCAGTCTTTGCGCGTGGAGCACGACGGAACCAAGAGCTAAAGTAGTTAGACAGACGCTCCATGATGTTGCTAAAAATGCGGAGTAAACCAGACGAACCGGCGTCACCGGCAAGAACTTTAGGCAACTGGTGCGTAATCACATACTCTGCAAAGTTCTCCGCAAACCACTCAGTAAACTGAACGTCAGTCATTGTTGAGAATTCGCGAGTATAGGGGGTGTCCCTGAACAAGCCAAAGTCGTCTAACTCATCGCGAAAAGCCTTCGACAGGATAGCGATCTCACTGTCTGAAAGGAACGACATAGATATGGCGTGCCCCAACTCATGAAGAAATTGGTATGTGCGAGGGCCAACGCGGTCAGATCCCTTCTTGTACGCATGAAGTGCCTTTTCGAACTGGTCTACAAGCTGTTCGATCTTCTCGGGCGAAAAGGACTCTCCTTGCTGCCTACGCATCCACGTTTCAGCATCAACGTATTTTTCCGCAAGCTCTCTGGCGGTGTATGCTTTTCCGGTATCGGGATTCTTCTTCTTGCTGACGTACCGAATGCCTAACGATTTAAACCCTTGATTTTCATCTCTTTTAAACCGAATCGCTTGCAGGACTTCGTCGATCGTTGCGCCCACGAAAAGGGCGTTTTCCCCAGCCTTAAGCGTTCCAACCTCGTCAGCGAAACCGTAGAACTCTACAGAGCTTATTAGACGGTCTACAGGCCCACCCTCGGAAAGGAGAGGCAGGCTTCGTGCTGCATTACCACGCGCAATACCGGCAATCTGTTCCGAAAGCCTAATGTCTCTGAGAACCCTTTCAGGAAGAGACATGACAAGCGCCTCTAGTACCGCGCCTTGCTCAGCTTCAAGAAGGTCTCCCTCAACAAGCTTCCTAATAGCTTGGACGATTTGCGCCCGACCTGTGTCGGCCTGAACCTTAGTGGCTTTTGCCGTAGATGATTCATCAAGTGTTTCACGAGCAAGACGAACCCGTTCTGAAATATCATTAAGAATGTTGTCGAACAGGTTTTGAACACGATCTGCTTGGTTTGGAAGCCGCGAAAGCAGGTCTTCCTCCGCCTGGGAGAGAAGCTCAACAAATTCGTCAAACTTTGATTGTGCGGTGCCTGGGGAGTCAGCAAACTCTTTTGAAAGTCGGTGTGCGATTTCCCCTAGAATGTCCGCACCAACATTGCTTCCAGCCTCCACTCGACCCAGCAGGGTAACCAACAAAGACATAGACATGCTTCGCAGGGCCTGCTTGTCACCAATAGCTCTAACAGTCTCGTACTCTGACGAGTTTTTCATCGCTAAAAGTTCTGCCTCGTTGTCGAGGTTAACCTCCCGAATCTTGATTTGATCAGAGGGTACTCCATCCATCAAACCCTGTTTGGCTGAATCGAAGCCTCTTGTGTCTCCCGCAATAGCCCTGGATGGTGGCTCTATAAGCCGACCAGAATCAATCTCAGCAAGACGCTGCTGCATGAATTGTTCTGTAGCTTTTAAACCGTCTTCAAGGCCTCTTGTTCGAGCAAATGCTACACCAATAGTCTCTACCATCGCCATCCAAGCATCAACCGCGTCAACGCCACGAAGGTTCTTGTAGTGCAGTGGAGTACGATGATTTGCCGCCTCAAGCTCATCTCTAAGCCGACTGTACAGCGCAGACTCTCTGATCTGCATCGTATAGTCGTCTACGTTTGTAAGGCGTTCTGCCGCTTCAGAAAGGAATCTGGCGCTTCGCATTTGAGAAGAGTCTCTTAAGACGCGATCAACCTCTTCACCCTTAACGCCAGCACGCCTCATCACCTCGTAGACGTTGCTTCTAAACTTGGAGCCAAAGCCCTCTAAAGGGTGAACCCCTTGCGTTAAGTTGTTGTTGAAGTGCTGCTCAGCAGCAATCTTTGTAATGTCATGCATGCCGCCAAATTCTGCTTTAAGCTCTCTGGGCTTTGCGCCGGGAACCCAACTCCTCCAGCCCATGGTGCCTTGCCGGTATGCTCGCGCTCTTTTCAACCTCTTTTTTGCAAGGTTTACTTCCGGGTCACCAAACACGGCGGTGCGTGCTCGCTGAAAACGACTCCTATCGTCGACCTCTGCGTCACGCCGCGCTGTTGCTGATTCTTCGGCAACATCAACAGCCCGCTCGTAATCGGCAATGTCTTCTGCTGGGGCGATCTTTTCCCAAAGACTTCCTGCCCCAAAAACGCCTTCTGGCAAATACGCTGCACGCAACGTGTCGGAGGAAATCCGCATGCCTGGAATGTCTTCCATCAACTTAACAAGTCGGGCGCTCCCTACAAGGGGGCGGGACATGGCAGTAAGAGCCCATCCTTCACCGGGAACCCAAACATCCAGAGCTATGCCTGCCCCAATAAGATTGCGGTATTCGGAGTCAGTCTTGTCATAGCGTAAACCATTAAGCGCAGCGTCTTGCAGTCGGCCCATAAAGCCAGCAGCTTCTGGGTTTTCTAGTCCGTAAAACCAGTCTTGAATACCGCCCCTGTCGTTGGCGCGACCATGCCACGCCCTGCCGCCAAGCTGATCTTTAAGTTCCATAAACGGATCAAAAAGCAAATCCATCGCCGTTTCCGCAACGGGGTCGAACAGAAGAGTAGAGCCAATCCTCACAACTGAGCCCGCTGTGTTTTCTGTGACCCGGATATTTCCGCCGTCAATATAGGTGTCCGACATTGCGTTACCGAGAGTTTCCAGAGCGAAATTACCGGCCTGCCGGTCCTCTCTGCCAAAATAGTGCTCTCTCGCGCCAACGTACCTTTCGACGTGCTTGCGAAAACCTTCATACCCGCCCATAGCGTTTATGAGGCCGGAAGACATCGCGTGCGGAAGCTTGTACAGCTTAAGCTTGTTGAGCTTTTGACTAATGTTCGCCCACCCTGTTTCGGAGTTTACATACTCCTCCAGGGTCATGCCCTCTGACTCAGCCGACTCCTTGGCTGCATCCATAATCTCACCCACCGAGTGCGTGAGATACTCTCCGCCACCAGGGGGTGTAGCGCCGTTCAGTGCAACTTCTGGTGCAACAGGGAAGTCTTGTGCCGACAAAAACGCATCTTTAAACCTAGAGAGTTCGGGAACATCCAGAACAAACTTGTTTAGGTGCATCTCAGCACGACTCATGCCGAGAGCCATCCTATACAAGATGGCTTTTCGTTCTTCTAAGTTATCAGAAACAAGCTCTTCATTATCAAAGAACTTCTTGAAATCTTCAATAGCGGAGTTGCCGTACAATGCTTCTGCGGTAAGACCGATGTCTTCTGGCATGAGATTCAGAAGACCAAGGTGCGTCCAATCCCAAAGGTAGTTGTCCCATCCGTGGTACAGCGTTGAGGCCGTTTGGAGAGCAAGGTGGCCCCAAGCTTGTGCCGAGGTCTTCGTGCCGCTAAAATCGAGGTCCAGTGTAGCCAACTCAAAAATCGGGTTCATGGCCATTGAGATGTCACCAAATGTGCTATTCCGCACATGGCCAGCCCTTGTCGCAAAGGACGATTCCCCGTAAGTATTTCTATGGGTGGTCCTCAACAAAGAATCTGGAAACATGTCGTTTGGAATGTTCCCAAGAGCCCGGTCGAGCCTTTCTTTTGCTGAGGAGTACATGGCGGAGTTTGGGTCCAACTGGTCAACCATCTTCCACATTTCAACAGCAGCTTCTACACGCTCGTAAAGCTGGCTATCCTTGGGAAAGGTCGATGCTTCACCCCAAGCCGCCCGGTCCTCGGAATAAGTGCTGGAATAACGCTCAGGCCTCTTTGTTCCCTGTCTGTAATTTCCAATCCAATTGACGTTTCTGGCGGCGTATGCGTTGTCAAAGTCAAGATGGTCCCAAAGGCCATAATTAAGGTTTTCGACCTCCTCAAGAAAAGCCTCTCTTTGCTTGACCCACTGACCAAACAAATCTATAAACTCAGCGTTGCCGCTCATGAGTTCATTTCTACGATCTACGTTCTTATTGAAAAGATCGATTTCGTCTTGATACGCCTTGCCTTTATGGGCCCGCATTTCTACAGTCTCGTACCACGGCCTTTCCACGCCACGGTACTCTTCAAACAATACGTCTTCAAACGCATCAGCATCAGCGTGGCCTTTAAAAACAGCCTGAACATTGAATGGTGTTGATCTTTTCGTCCACCACTCTTTACCTCTTGCGCCACCGTAGTAGTCCTCGGCTGGCGCAGCCCCGGTATCAAGCGTGACAAAGTCCCACGCATACCCCACGCCCGACTGAATAGCCTCGCCAACAGCACTCTCTTTAGCAATGTCAACAACAGCGCCAAACGCGCCGGGGCGATTGATCATTCTTTCAAACGACTCAAACCGCTGGGCAAAGTCGAGGCCCCCTCCCTCGTGACGAG
>CEPE01124670.1_pt1 | contig 17671 bp, 34 predicted proteins | sample 530531 | NCBI WGS metagenome assembly CEPE01 (sample SAMEA2620273, study PRJEB7988) | marine metagenome | biome: marine biome (ENVO:00000447); feature: deep chlorophyll maximum layer (ENVO:xxxxxxxx); material: "saline water (ENVO:00002010), including plankton (ENVO:xxxxxxxx)" | depth 80 m
TAAGTCTGTCATTAGTATCTAACGCTTTTTTAAACTTATGAAATAATACTAGAGTTACAACTGCGTCCATTGCAGCGTAGTCTTTCATTACTTCAAAAGGAACTAAATCCCAACTAAAATCATCTTTTAATATGCCATGCTGTTTACGATAGTTATCTATCCACTCATAGAGAGTTTGTTCATATTCACCATAGTCTGTATGTTTCATTGCCAATATCTTTAAACCATGTGTTCCCGGTTGTTCGTCTAATAAATAGTGTTGAAGCATTGTATCTTCAAATCTAGGGAAAGTAAAGTTGAAATGATACTCAAACCATTGTAAGTCAAACTTTGCATTATGAAATACTACTATCTTTTTCTCAAAGATTTGTTGCATATATCCTTCGCATTGTTTATCAATGCAATCTGTAGAAATATATGCTCCATGTTGCTTTCCATTATGTTCATATGATAGGGAAAAACCAATCATATATCCATCTCGTGGAGATAAGGCACTTGTTTCACAGTCAAGTGCTATATATTCAGAATCAGACACTATTGCACTGGTAAGAAATACATATGCTTCTGCTGTGTCTTCTATTCCTACTTTAAATTCTTCTGGTATTTCTGCTACTTTCAAATCTCCCGATATATAATCTTTTATATTTTGTACTGCTTCTTCAAATGCTTTCTTTGCTTCAGGTCTAAAAGTAATCATAGCAGGATTAATTATAGGTAAAAACTTATCATTGATAAGTCTACCATTCTCTGCTGTAATTGAAGTTTTCTTTGTGAAATACTTGAAAGGTTCTGAGCCTACAAGTATTAAGAAATCATACTCATCTTCATTGATTTCTATATCAACATCAGATTTAAGTATTTTCTTTTTGTTTGCTGTAGATAGGGCGAACCTATCAAATTCAAAGTTAAACCAACGATGAAAGTCAGTTGAACTTGGGGTTGTTTCTACTAATGCTATTTTAGCCATATAATACTCTCTTTATTTCTTTTATTTGTTGTTCTGTTAAATTCCCAGGGTCTTGGTTATCTCTTAACTTTACTATCTTAACTGCCATATCTAGGCTTTCTGCAAGACCCTTTATTTCCTGTGCTGCTTGACGACCTGCATCGTCACCGTCAAACATAATATCTATACCTGTTGCGCCTTGCATTTTCAGTAAAGATAATTTTACCCAATTCATTTGTCTTGTGCCGAAACAGCATACTGTATTCTTGAGACCTTTATCCCATAGATTCAAGGCATCAAACATGCCCTCTACAAGTATAGCACGATTCTGTATCAGCTTTGGTTTTGCTGGACAGAAAGGCAACTGTACTCCAACAGGATAGATATAGTACTTAGGTCTAGTCTCTCCTATCATTGTATTATTAATCAATCTTCCGATTAATCCAACCGTCTTACCAGTTATATCACGAATTGGGAAAATTATCCTTCCTTCAAATTTAGGTACATTCCAAGTAAATGCCTGCCAAATCTTTAAGGTTTCTTTTCCTATATTTCTAAACGGAGCGTCCCACATAATTCTTTCTTCGGGGAGTTGAATACCTACTGTCTCCGCTCTTTTTTGTTCTATTTTCTCTTTCACTTTGTGTATCTTTATTTCCAGACTTGTCGCTGGTGCACCAAAGTGTGTAAATACATTGCCTTTAAAACCACAAGAGAAACAATGCATTACTCCTGTAATTTTATCTACTCGCATACTCGGATTAGTGTCGTCATGCTCAGGATTAAGACACCGAATAACAGCGTCATTTCCCTGTATCTTAAAATCAATTCCTTTTTCTGTAAGTAAATCTGTTGCAATCATAATATATATTATACTCGACTTTTAACTTTTTGTCAAGTAATATTTTTAGCAATCCTTGACAAAGATACCATCGATCATTTTTCCCTTTCTATCTTTTATATCATTGTAAGCGAGTTCTAAACAATCCTCTATAGTAGTTTCATTTCGCGCAGCAATATTAATAAGAATTACCAAACAATCTCCTATATCATCTCTTACATCTTGTTGTTTACATACACTATCAGATAGTTCTCCTACTTCTTGTATTAGTTTTAGAACTTGATCTTTATCTGTAGCGCCATCTATAAGGTTTCTATCCTCATGCCATTCTACTACTTTATTTATTAAATCTATCAATTTTCTTCTCCATTAATTTTACATATTCTTTGCTAAGTTCTATCATTATAGAATCTCTGCCGTGTTTTTCTGCAACTATTCCCGTTGTACCAGTTCCTGCAAATGGGTCTAAAACTATTCCATTTTTAGGACTTCCTGCTAATATACAGGGTTCTACTAATTTTTGAGGGTATGTTGCAAAATGTCCCTCTTTTGCACTTGTATCACTAGGTATTGTCCAAACTGACCTTTTATTTTTTAAAGATTTTCCATCTATACAGATTTCTTTAATTGCTTCATAATCAAAATGATACTTACGAGATTTACTAAATAAGAATAAATACTCATGTGCTTTTGTACATCTATCTTTTGCACTTTCTGGTAGTGGATTTGGTTTATGCCAAATAATATCCTGTCTAAGATACCACCCACTATCTTGCATCGCTAGTGCAAATCTCCATGGCATACCTAGTAGTTCTTTCTTATAATAACTATCTCCTATATTGATCCACAGAGTTCCTGTGTTTTTCATTGTTCTTTTTACTTCTCTAAATACACCAACTAACTTTTTTATGAACTGATCGGGTGTATCTTCTAGTCCTATTTGATTGTCTTTGCCTCTTATTGCTCCACACTTTTTACATTTATACTTGAATATCTCTTTTGGTCTATTCACAGAGCTTCCTATAGCATGCGCTCTAAAATCATCTCCTTGATGACTACAATTTGGATCGCCACCAATCCATTCTGCTGTACCATAATCTCTAAGATTCCAGTAGGGCGGACTGGTAATACAACAATCAATAGTATTTCTTTTTATTGATTGTAATGCTTTTCTACAATCTGAATTTATTATCTTAATCATAATACTGGTGGAGCTGAGAGGACTCGAACCTCCGACCCTCTGCGTGCAAAGCAGATGCTCTCCCAACTGAGCTACAGCCCCTATAAATCATGCACTCCCTCATTTGTTTCAAAGGTCTCTTTTAATTCTGCCTTTTCATCTGGATCCATTACGGTGTGCGGTCCAATCTTCAATGTTTCCCAATTAATTTCACTAACAAAACCCTGCATTTTACCACTTCTCATTTTCTCACAACTAAGTTTAATTGCATTTTCTTGATCTCCCCAATGGGATATTTGGTAAGCAGCATCAACTGCATCATAAATACCTCGTGAAAATCTTACTTGGTTATTATCATTTGTTTGAACAGCAGTTGCTACTAGCACATTTTCATCTTGTGCTAGATACTTTAATGCTTTGGATATTTCTATTTGTTCTGTCCAGTCATACTGACCTGAGCGACTTGGTGCGTTGTGACGCTTAACTTGGTTTAGATAATCAACTACAATGATGCCTAGATCATCATACTCTGCTCGTTTCTGTCGCACTGTACTAATGATTTTTGCCACAGTAAGTGCAGGATCATAAACTACATCAATCTGATTAGTCCTTTTAAACTCCTCTCTTGTAAGTAGTCTGTGAAACTTATCAAAGTCTTTCTCTTTGAGATAACTTTCATAATGTTCCTGTCCTTTATCAAAACGCGCAGCCCACCACTTTGCAACTGTATTCCACTCATCATCATACAAATTTCTTTCTATAAGTCTACCAAGAGGAACATTAGTACTCATACTTACAATTCTTTGCAGAATCTGACGAGTGTCCATCTCGATTGTGAAATAGAGAGCAGACTTACCAGTTTCCTGCACTGCTCTCGCAATATTACAAAGGGTAAATGATTTTCCTCCACCTCGTTGTGCGCCAACAACGACCAAATCTTTGGGAGAAAATTTATAGGATAAATCATAATCTTGATTCAATCCTAATGCTAGTCGATTCTCTAAATCTTCTGAGGAATCGAAAAGTTCTACTGTGTCCATAGCTTCATCATCATCTTTTGTATCGACTCGATCTTGAACTTGGACAACTAATTCTTGCAGACTGTCAATATTTTCTTGTGCGTCTGCTAGTGTTATTGTGTTCTCTATATAATCATCTATGCGTGTAAGTATTTCTCCCTGTGCAAACTCATTTTTTAAATAATCAAGCAGGAGGTATGGATCGATATCTGTTTCAACAGTTTCGATTGCATAGATTTGTTCTTGTAATTCTCTAGACCTAATACTTGATTTAAGGTCTTCAAAGGTTGGTAACTTGTGATATTTTAATACATGCTTGTCAATTATATTATGTATTTTTTGGTAGGTTGTAGAGGGTAGATAATGGGATTTCAAACGATTCCAAGTTACAAAATCGCCTTGTGATATAATTTGTTTAATTAATGCTGATGCTAATGTCAATTATTCTCCCAAATAAAATGAGTGAGGGGTGTCACTCGTGATACAAACCCCTACACTCTAAGTTAAACTAGCCAATGTTTTTTCTTGCACTGCCATCGTAGTCTGCACAAGTTAAGCCTCTTCTTGTTAGCATGGTTTTAACACCTCTAACAGTTTTACCGACTTCGTCTGCAATTTCTTCGACTGACATGCCTGAAATGTCTAGATCAGCAAGAACGTCTGCTTTACCATTGCCTTTTACATGCTCTTGTTTTGGTATAGCATTGATCTCGCCAGCTCTTAGTAAAGAAAGTGCTTTACCTCTGATAGAGTTTACACTTCTTCCTAAAGATTCTGCAATCGCTTCAACGAAAGCTCCATCATTTACCATTCCGATAAATGTTGCTTCTTCTTCATCGCTGTAAGTCTTTACAGATTCTACCTTTGGTGCAGGTTTAACATGAGATGTTAACTGCATAGAAAGGATTTTACCTTGAATTGACTTAGCACTAAATGCTCCGCCTTCAAAGTTCTCAGCAATTTCAGCATATGTATACTGACCGCTGTTATCATTTACAAAATTTGCAAGAGTAGATTCTTGCTCATCTGAAAAAGATTTTGCTTGGGAAGCTGATGCTAATTCAACTTCGTAACCCATTTTTCTTAGCTTTGAAGAAACACTTCTTGAAGATGTTTCTAATTCATCAGCTGCCTCTGCAACTGTTGCTTGGGAAACTGGGCCTGAACCAACAAAGTCTACTAGACTTTGTGTTCTTTCGTCTGTCCACTTAGGTACTGCCATTATTTTTCTCCTATTAATGATTTTATATTATTTATAATCTTGACTCCTCGATCACGAGCAGTCTGTGTTTTAATTGACTCAATTCCACTCTCATTTACTAAGTGAGTGCAGTCTTTAGTCAGACTTGATTTAACTATGAAACCATAGTTCTCAAGAACTTTTTGTGCATGAGCCTTTGTAGGATAACTTTTTAACTTTCCTGTTATACAGACTGTTCCTTTGACTTCTTTTACTTCTACTGCTTTATCTGAACTTGTAAAGTCAAAAGGCAACGAATCTAAATAATCATATTGGTCAAATGTTTCTTCCAACCATAGTAATAGATTTTCCGTTGCTTTTGGGCCGATACCTGATTCACTACAAGTAATTTCATTGATATCTCGTATGGTTGAGATAGTTCCACATATTTTTTCTGAAACGGATCGCCCAATTAACGGAATAGAAAAGGCGGGTAAAAGTGTTTGAAGGTCTACTGATTTCGACTTCTCAAGTTCTTCATAAACTTTACTACCAATCTTTTCCGAATCTAACCTCATGATTATCTCATGCTTTTCTAATTCGTAGAGTTCCACTACATCTTCGACTTTCAACTTCTTAAGAGTTGCAGGCCCAAGACCTTTTATTTTCAATTTAGAAACAAAGTTTTCTAACTTCTTATCATTCTTTGCTTCACAATAGTCATTCCTACAAAACAACTGTTCATTTACCAACTGTAATACTGAACTACATGATGGACAGCTTGTTGGAATTTCTATTCTTTTCATATTTTCTATTTATATATTATATACAAAACTAACCTTTTTGTCAAGAAATATTTTCAAATTTCTAGGATTCATTAAGATTTAAATTTTGATGCCTGTCTATCCAATCTTCTGCTGTTTCGCGTTTTTTAGGAAACCATCTTAAAATTTTAGAGTTAATACTAAAACACTCAGTATATCCTCCAAACTTTATTTCAGGTAGGTACTTATCATCTTTAAACATTTCATGTAATATCCACTCCATTTTTCTACAATGATCGTACTCTCCTATCCAAGTTCTTTGAATGAACTGCTGATATTCACGAGTATAGAAATCCTTACTAGAACCTCGTTGTAATACTCCCAATCCTACTTTTCCAGCACGAAACTTTGCTATTCCTACTTTTAGGAATTTTTCTTGTGTTTCTGGATTTATAAACTTAATTCCGTAGATAATACCTTTCATTTAAATAACCAAATTCTATGTCTATGTGCAAAAAGAAACCACCTGAAACCATGTCCTAGTGGTGCTGATTTTAAACGATTGTATTTCATTCCTTATATCTTTTTGAAAAGTAGAGTCTTGTGTAGAATATTCTAATATATGCACTTATAGTTAAGAATATAACTGATATAACAGAAAGAGCTTCAGGACTGGTAATCCCAAACTGCTCTATACATAGCCAGAGTATTAGATAGTTTAAAGGAAACTGTGTCAGTAATGCACTAAGCACACTAAACAAAGTTTCTTTATGTATTCTTTTAGTCCTTTCGTTCACTATATAAATATAACTACTAATACTAATATTGTTCTTGTTATTGCGACATCATCACTAAAGACGTCGTCTCCTTGTTTGGCTTTTACACCTAGAGCATTTGCCCATATTCTCCATAAATATTTTATTTTATCCATCATATACCTCATTTAACATTGGCTCCCATACTTCTCGTCTAAAATATTCTATATCCTTTTCAACAAGTACTATACCATGCTTTTTTTCTATTTTTCTTTGTTCATCAATCCATTTTTTATATTCTTCCTGAAGTGTACTTTCTGAATACCAAATCATAGTGTATTGTCCTTATCTTTTTTGTTCTTATTTTCTACTATTAAACTAGATTCCCACACAAATAGTGCCATAAAAGAGAGAATTACAAATCCAAATATTATTTCTAATATCACTCTACTCTCCTTACGATTTTTGGAATAATTTTCCCACTTCGTATAACTTCTACTTTACAACCTATTTCTAAATTAAGTGCTTCAATAAATCCTGCATTATGTAATGTTGCTCGTGAAATATTTGCGTCATCAATTACTACTGGTTCTAGTATTGCAACTGGAGTTACTGCCCCAGACTTGCCAACATTCCATTCAACATCTAATAGAGTTGTAGTCACTCCCTCTTCTCTTACCTTATGTGCAAACGCTCCTCGTGGGTGGTGTGAAGTAAATCCGAGATTATAAAACTCTTCTACATTATCCAATCTCCACACTGTGCCATCTGTCGGATAATTATACTTATCTACAGTTAAAACAGTAACAAAACCTTTCTCCCCCAATTCTAACAATCTGTGCGACCATTTTTCATGGGTAAGTGGCTCTGCATTATAAGCAACAAAAACTAAGTCAAGGGACCTCTGCTTAAATTCTTCAATGTCTTTAAGGTTTAAGGAACCTGCTGCGTAGTTTCTTGCATTAGGTATTTCGACAGGGGCGACTACTTCTCCTGTGATTTGAAGTATCTTTTCGTCTGTTTGTATCTGACTAGGAACAAGATACTTCATTTTGTCTGTAATTGGAACACCTTTCTTTCCATCTCCACGAGTAAGAGCTAAAGTGTATACACCATCTATATAAAGAATGCTTACTGCACTCCCGTCTAATTTAGGTGTAATAACTACTGATTCATTCTCTGCCCATGAAGGCGGAGTAGTCTCTCCATCAAATACTTTCTGTAAAGACCACATAGGAAAGGTGTGAGGAATACGCTCCTCTCTATCATCTTTGTAACCGACTACTTCATCTACTTGCTTTAGTCTATCGTAGACATCATCAGCGATCAATGGTTTACCATTGAAGTACGCCAAATCACATTGTTTAAGATAATTTTCCAAACTCATACATATATTATACTCGAGTTTGAGATTATTGTCAAGAAATATTTTTTAATTCTGATAAATATTGTCAAGTAAATCTTTAAAGTTTTCTTCAATAACTTTTTTACTTTCTGCAAGAGAAAGAATCTCGACTAATGCTGAAAACAGCTCTCTTGAGTTATCAAAGTCTAATAGCATAGAAATACCTTCCTTAGAAGGCTTCCATTCTTCAGTAAAATCTTGGTAATATTTTCTGATATGTAAATACTCTTTATCTCTAAAAGTATTTACCATTAAGTATATTTTTTCGCCCTTTTCTTCATTGTAATGTATTTCTCTTTCATACATTGAAGGAGCGTTATGTAATTCAATCATTTTTCAATATCTTTGAGAGAGGAACAATCGAAACTACATTCTCGGGAACTAATAGTCTATACGAGTCAGTATCCCAGCACCAGCATAATACTTGGTGTTGGTTTGGTCTTGCACGATTTCTTTTTGACTGAATATAATCATTATCAAACTCCATTGTGCAAACATTATACTTTAGTTTTCGGCTTTTTGCACTACGATAAGTAATTACTGCATCGCCGTGCTTTTCCATCTCTTGTATAAATTTTTCTTTTTTCATTTTTCTCCTGCGTTGGTTGATGTAATCCTTCACCGTCCAATCGCTAGTTCAAAAAACAACTGTAACTACAAGATATAAAAATACCTCGATTCATGAAGAATCGAGGATATTTTAGTTAGCTATTAAGTTTGTTAATAGCTTCAGCAAAGTACTTAGCTGCTTTACCAGTAAGTTTAGTAATAATGGAATCATCAACATCAATTCCTGCGTCAGTTAGAGCTGAACTCAACTCTTGCTGTGCGCCTTCTTTTGACACTCTAGTTCCACCACCTGACGCTTTGCCAGTCGCAGGTGTTTTCTTAACATAGACACCAGCTTTTGTTAGAATCATTCTAACTCCATTAGGTGTTTGTCCTATGCTTTCTGCTATATCTGAAACAATCTCCATACTTGTTTCTGGAGTTGGTTCAGCGCCTTGGTAGTCTTCAACTACCTGTGCTTTCATTTCATCTGTCCAATTTGACATTCGTTTTCTCCGTTTGTAAGATTCTGGCAACCCGGGCGCCCACCCTGTCGCTTGCCGCATCTGTAAATAAAATCTATCACTCATTTATATATAATATTATATACAGAAATAGGGATATTGTCAAGAACTATTTTAGAGTTGCTATGAAAAATGCTTTTTAATCACATCAATCTTATCATTAGCTTCTGCTATTTTTGACACTTCTATTTCAATAGCTTCCACTATTTCAGAATGTTCTCCAATACCCACTGGATTTCTAATATAGGCAAGTATATTTGCTTCTGCTACTGCTACTTGTCCTTCTAACTTTTTAATTAGTGCTTCTAATAAATAATTCATTTCACTGCCTCTACATATGTTGCTACAAATCTGAATCTATACTTTTCATGTAGCACTGCTGGTAAGAGAAGTGGCGCAACTATACATGACATTATTGCAAAAACAATGCCACTTAAAAACCACCATCTTACTGTTATTGAATTTGGTTTTATTAATTTTAACATTGTGATAGCAGGCCACCAAAGCCTCCATACTGACATTAAAACTGTTGCTAACCAAAATCCAATAAGTATATTAGTATAATTTAACTCCATATTCTTCTAGGTGTCGAAGACTGCCTAGGTTACATGCTAGTTGATTTCTATATCTACCACCATGTTTTACATATGGAAAGAGAGTATCACTAAAATCAAAAGGTGGTTCTATTGTATAGACCAAATATCCATACTGACCATCAGGATTTATCCATTCCTGTTTAATAATAGCTGGTGTATTATTTGCTACACACCATACTTTCTCTCCAACCTCGAACCTTTCACTTACACACTGATCTGGTAACATAACTTCTTTCCAGTTATATTCAGCAGCTGGATATTTAAAAGGTACTCCGACTTTTTCTATAATATTTTTCACAAAAGCAGGTGAACGATATAAACTTGTTGCAATTTCTGAAAGGTTATATCCTTCAATATACATTTCGCATACTGATCTTATTTCGTCTTTTGTTGCTAGTTTACCTCTATTTTGAGACTTTCTAATAGCAACAAATGCTTCCTGATCTTTGTGATCTTCTATTATCCTTGCCAATCTTGTTGTATTATATGTTATTCGAAGCATTTGACACGCTTCTTTCTTTGTGATTGGCTTCTCATTTTCGAGTAAATCTATTACTCGTTGTATATTTGTTTTAGTTAAATTCTCGTAATCTTTCTTCTTTATCACTTTCTACACTCAATAATATAATTCCATAGTGAATTATCTTTAATACATCTTCTCGGTTATATCCATTTTTCTTGCCATAACGCTGAGCATACTTAATTATGTTACCTAAACAGAATCCAACTCCATGACCTGCGTCATTTATGAACTCTGTAGATTGTATCTTGTTCATACTATAATGATTATCATAAGTGCTATCTATCCATTTTTTAATTTCATTTAGCACTTCGTCCTCTTTGAACTTATACATTTCTTCTTCTCCTTTTAGGTTTTCGATTGTGTGACCTCCATCTGCTTACTGAAGATTTTGCATTTCTTATAAAGTTGTCTTTTTCTTCATCAGATAGATTTTCGGGAATAAAAATATTTACTCCTCTATAAAAAAATTTTTCCATTTATTTACTTGTTATCCTTTTGTCATACCAAGCCAACTCGTCGTCCCACCAATATGGCTCTGAACGATGCGACCACTTCGCAAAAGTTGCCTTGTCCGTGTGATAATACAGACGATACGAACCTACGACATCGCCTGGGTCTTTCAGTTCATCTGGCATAGCCATACCGAAAGGAGTGAGCCCATCTCTAGGCATATTTTTAGGTTCGGGTAATTTATTAATTACTTCAACCACTGACTTGTGTTGCTTACCATAACGATAATGATACTCGTCATTCAACGCATTTGCATAGCAGTGAACCCACTCAAAATTGTCTAAAGAAGAACGCGTCCATATCGTGCAAGGGTGGTTATACATCATTGGCAGATATGGGGTAAGAGGTCGTTCCTCCATAGGCAAATGTTTTATTTTAGCTTTATGTTCATTTAGATAAGCAGATTCCTCTCGATTCAATGCACGAGGTATAAACCCCAACATCTCATCTACCCAAACTGCTGTGCACAATAACTGTGCCGCTTCTAGTGGCATTTTAACTATGTGTTTGTCTACATGGTACTCTGCGCACTTATCTAAATCTTCATCTAGGTAAAACAAATTCATACATATATTATACTCGAATTTAAGATTATTGTCAAGAATTATTTTTTGATATGATCCTTGACATACTTAGAATATGCCAAGGATATGGTGATGAGCAAAATTATTGAAAGACTACTTACCAAAAGCACGACCTGCCTCTGATATACCAAACGCTCCGAGTGTTACTACTACTAGCGAGGTATATATTGTATCATCAATTATCAACTCTTTGCCCATAAATGCTGTGATAAGATCACAACTGGCGAATACTATCATAAAGAAGAAAGAAATAAATCCTATGATTGCTTTCTCATTTACATCATTGTCATCTAAAAACAAATCCATAAACTTCCTCTTTGGTGGAGCTAATTGTTTCTTAGCTGCTTCTGCTTCGGCTTTCAAAGCAGTGATAGTATCTTCTGCGTCATCTAGTTTATCTACTAGCGACATATACTTATCGAGGTCTATATTTACCTCATTCCTGTTCTCCGCTTCCATCGGTTGTTACCTTTCGGTAGTAAACTACTACCTCTTTGAGTTCACGAATGTATCGTTTTAACTCTTGCATATTATATGCCATCAATTCATAATCAGGAACTGACATAGCGAGAAATACAACTTGTCCCTCTCTTTTTTCTAAATCAGCTAAAAACTGGTCTATGTTCTTTTCACTAACTACATACCAATATGGTTCTTTTAAGTCTATTTCACGAGGTAGTACGGGTTGAATAATAACCCTTTCAATAGGTTTAGCACTAACCTCTAATGTCTTTTGTGGGAACAGGCTGCACTGTGATACCATCATCAGCGCTATCAATATCCCTACTATCTTCTTCAATTCCATCAAATACTTCCTTTGTTGCTTTGTTTACTCTTGTTTCAATCAGTCCTGGCTTTGCCGCTGCTAATTTACTAAGATTATGTCTTTTAAATATATCAAGATAACGATTCATTTCTAACTCTATTTCTTGATTTTTACTTTGTAAATCAAGTAAACTCTGTCCTTGCAGAGTAAAATCATTTTGTAGTGATTCTATCGTTTCTTCTTGAACTTCTACTGCTACTTCTAATGTCTTTACATTACCAAGTAGTCTTTGATTTTCCGTATACAAGTAGTAACAAAGACCACTTGCTATTAATGTTGTTCCTAGAAAAATCTTATACATGTTCCCACTCCATATCCTCAAAAAGAAGTGCTTCCGCTTCTCGTCTACGAACAAGCCCTTGGAGAACTTGTCCTCCAGCTTTATTCCATCTTTTGATTTCATGTGGAACATCTTCATATTTGCCTTGATTTAACACTTTTAATAGTGTTGATTCTCTTAAATTTCCTGCGCCAAGGTTATATACCCAAGCTACTAGTGCGTCAAATTGGAACTGTTCTAACGGCACTTTGACCATATCATTTATGTACTTACAGAACTCCTCGAGTTCTATTTCTAGCATATGCTCTGCATGAGATTGACTCCATTCATCTCCCTCTTGAACACCTTTTGTGTGTCCATATCCTATAGTCCAGACACCTGCTGGACACTTATATGCTTCTGCTTCAAATCCCTCAAACTTTTTAATAAGGGCTAAGCCTTCTTTACTTATTTCCATTTGTTTATTCTCCTAGAAAGGCGACTCCGCTGAAGTGCGGAGTCTTGCAATAAACCTATTATTCTATATCGAATGTTTTAGGTTTCATTTCATCAGGAATATTCTTTACTATATTAATAGTAAGAATACCATCTTTAAGTCTTACGGAATCTACTTCCATATACTCTCCGAGTATAAACTGCCTATCAAATCCCTTTGAACTAAATCCTTTATGCAAGTAGCTTTCGCCCTCTTGCAACCAGTCAGTAGGTTTTGCTTTGATTAGCAACTTATTTCCATCTTGTTCTACACTTACATCATCACGATGAAAGCCTGGAACTGCAATCTCTACACTCACAGATTCGTCATCTGTTCTTACCACATTGTATCGTGGATAATTTGTATCGACTGTTTCAAACATAGCTGGGTCAAACCCTAGAAAATGTCTTAACATTGTATTAGTCATAATTATACTCCTATATTATGAGCCACCCTATCGGTATGGCACTGAAAACACCATTGTTTTCATACTTATTATAACGCAAATTAAACTTAAAGTCAAGAACTATTTTTCTAGTCGTCATCAAGATTGATGTGTCCTTCTCGTTCTAGGACATCTATCGTATGTTCGATAGTCGCTCTTTTTGTTAAGTAAAATGTTCCCATGTTCGTTAAAATTAAAATTATTAGGTATGCTGTATCAATATTCATAAGTTATATTATAGCAACTTTTCAGTGCCAAGTCAAGAACAAAAATTTAGTTCTTGACATTTAGCTTCTTTTGAGTTATAATATACAAATGAAAGAATGGACACATAAAGATAGACAATATTTAAAGGATAATTACTCAAACTTACCTGTGCGAGTAATGGCAGAATATTTAGGAAGAACTGAAAACGCAGTAAGAAAACAAGTTCAATACCTAAGAAAGAGAAGGTGGACTTTTTGAAGATTGATACAAAACATATGAAACTAGAAAGAGCATTAAGAAAATTCCGAGCATATGGTAAAGAACTTAAGCAAGAATTGCTAGAACGCAAAGAATATAAGAAACCAAGCATTAAAAGAAATGCTACTCGACAGGCCGCGATTCGTCGAAATCGCAGAAAAACTGAAGCGGAAAAGGCACTTTACCAAAATTGGAAAGCGCAAGACCGTAAACTAAAAAAGCTAAGAATGTCTGACGCATTAGATAGCGAGAAATAGCACTTATAAAAACAACTTTATCTTACAAAAATAATTTATTTTTACATTTAAGTGACTTACAAAAACTCAGCGTTCCATGACCTTCAAAAAATAAATCTTGCATTATGCCGAATTTCGTGGTATAATATTTATATCTAATTTATTAGATGACCAAACCTAATCACCAAGTTAGTCTGGTTTTCCTTACAAGATATGCTTAACAATCCACAGTCGAAGCGTAAGCGAGAGACTGGGGTGTTTGGTTTTATCTATTCTTGGAACTAAACTAAGACTAACTCGTGTTAATCACTAATGTCTGTATAAAGCAAGACATATCTTAAAAACAAATCACATTTTCACTAATTACTAAAAATTCGTCTTAAACAACCGCAACTTTCGCCAAACCGAAATTTTTTAAAGATACAAAAAAACCCGAACTAAATCGGGTCTAATTTGCACTACATAGCGTTTAGTTTTCTATAGACTGTAGTAATATCTTTAGAGTTTCTTTTGGAGCTTTTTCTAGCCCAGTTAGGGTTTCACAGCCCAGCTGGGATTGGATATCCTCAACTATTTGAAGTTTTGTGATTGGCACTTCTCCTGTTTTAGTTCGATATTCAACTCGTTTATATACTCCTTCTTTCGCTAGTTTTCCTATAATACTTCTAGCACTCTTATTATATACTTCAGCTAATCTGTTTACTGTATCTCTTGTAGGATTTTCTTCATACTGCTTAACTATATTAGCTGTATCATCTTCCGTATAATTCATACTTTTCTTTCTCCATTTTTCTTATACTGTGTTTATATGGTCTAGCAGGTCTTATTTCTACACCATCTTTAGTTACTCTGCCAGAGTTATAGTATATGTAGCATACTCCATACTCGATATAAATATGTTTCCACTTTTCTGACCATTCCTCATACTCCAGCAGTAACCTTTGTTTTTCTACTTCGTTTTTATACTCGGTCATCTTGCAAATGGGTTTGGTAATGGGTTACCCATAGCGTCAGTTCCTCTGTCAATAGCTGTGCCATCACAGTAGCCGACCATTTCTCTTCTGCGAATCTCTTTTCTAGCAAATTTACCATTAGGTGTTTGCTCGTCTTTTAACTCTGCTAGTTGAGCGTCTGTGTATTTTAAAAATTCTAAATTCATGTCGTTATTCTCCTATTAGTTTAGCAAGTTTTTCAAAGTCATACTGCTTGTTAAATTTGACTCCTACTCGCTTGTGGTTTGGTTTAGTTACAGTGTAGTCAAGCGTTACACCTATCTTCGCTAGTTTTCTAACTGAACGAAGCAAATCTTGATACTCGTCTTGTGTTATATAAACTTTCTCTAATGTTATTTCTCTCATTATCCTTGTCCTCTACTTAGTTTGAAGCTACGCTTCTTATGTTTATTCATAGTTGCCATACTCTTTGGCCTCTTGCCTATACTTGTTCCCTTTTTAGTGGGTATATGCCCTGTCGTTGTTTTAGCTTTTCTCATTATCTACTCCCAAAAAGTATTAGTAGCCATGTAATTAATACTATCCAGCCGATTGTTAATTCAAAACTTTCGTCCCAATCTTCCATTATATAGCTACCTTTACTATCTTGTAACCTCGTCTTACTACTTCGTTTCTGCACTTCTGCTTTACTTTTGGTTTGCCGTTGTCATTGTTAATATACTTCATCAGTTCCTCCAGTGGAGTCTGCTTAATATAGTGCTTATAAACAGTTGTTTTCTTTGTTGCTCTGTTATACACTCTCTCGTCTTGTTTAAATTTTATTGGCATTTCTTCTCCTTATCTATTATCGAACCATTGCCAGACTATTTCGTCCATAGTTTCTGATGGGTCGCCTTGTTCATACTCGCCTTCCCAAAAATCTTCATTGTCTACTACATCGCCGAATACTTCTCTCATTTCTTCCATCAGTTCACCTAATTCTACTTCTTCAATAGTATAGTTGCCATCATAGTATTCAGCTACTCCAATGAAGTTTCTGAACTCATCTTCATAAGTCATTTTTATACTATGCTTCTTATCGTGATGGTCGTATAAATACTCGTGTAAATACTGCACAAACTGTACTGGTGGACTCCATGCAGAATAACCACTAAAAAAGTCCGCTTCTACATCTTCTACATTACACCACTTTGCGCCTACATTATTTATATAGTAATCCCAGCTATTTTCTAGCCAGTCGTCTTTGTCGTAAGTTCCTTCAGGCATAAACTTTAATTTGTCTATGTCAAGAAGCTCATAACTTACATAATCGCTTCCGTCATAATGTTTTCGCTCTATACTTCTCATTTCCAAAGCAGAACTCCAACCTTTATGAGCTTGTTTGTTACCTGTTAGAGTAACATTAAAATATACATGATTAGCCATTATTTTCTCCTTATTTGCCTAAATCTTTTAAATCCCTTTCGGTTATATACTGGTAGCCACCCTTGTTAAAGATAGGGGCAGACTGCTGTTTGCGTTGTTCAGTAAGTCGTTTTGCAACTTCATCTCCACACTCCAAACATAGTTTACCCACTACTCTAACCCTAGCTGGGCTTACCTCGTTACTACATTTTCTACATCTTGCCACTACTAAATCCTCCTAAAGTGTTATTTGGATTAGCTATGTGATTCTCTCTAAGGTAGTCAGCCACTAAATCTTCTAAGCATTGATACTCTTCGCAAAGAGCCTGACTATCAGTATCTATTGCATACTCCATAGCGTCTTTCCATTCTTGCCTAGAAATTTTACTTAGACTTCGCACTCCTATATCATGGTGTGTTAAATCTTCCTCTAAGCTCTGCATATCAAGTAAGCCATAGATTATACAGTTGTGCTTTTTCTCTAAAAGAGATATAGCTTGATGCAAATCTAGTTCGTTTATATTTTCATTTTTCATACTATATATTATACTCGAAATTTGAATGTCAGTCAAGAACTATTTTTTCGGTGTTGATTCAAGAAGCACTCGAACGAGTGCGATTATTAGAAAAGAAAAAGCCTCTCACAACGAGAGGCTCAAAAACTATTTTGATTAAGTAACGGCTTACTGCCTATAGGAATTCAGCCGAGCAACCTTTAGAGCGTCTACTAATCTCACGATATCACTAGTCGAATCGATTTCCTACTTCGCTTTTCAACTACAATCGGAGTGCGTTGCGTGACCAGAGCCGAACATTGTGCAAGACTATAGGTCTTGTCGTAGTTTACTTCACTTTTCAGTCCTTTAAGAAGGAATCAATGGGAGAGCAAGCAGGTTTCCCGAGACAAAGTCCTTGTTACCCTGCTAACAACTCTCAATGGTGGCAGTTTCGTAGATTACTGCCAACTAACAAGTGCCTGACATTGTCCTTGCGTAACGGATAGTTTCATAGCTTACTATCAACTTGCGAGATTGTTCAAGGTCATAACCTACGCTTTTCATTACCTACTAACCCCATTTCCGACTACCCAGCGATTAGTGTACTGCATAGAAGAGAAGCAAACAGTAACGATTCGTCCATGAGGAATAGTTCCCATGAGGCTAGCCGTTCTAGTGAGCCGTTCTTATGGTAGTTCTCACGCCTGATGCTTC
>CEPE01124669.1_pt1 | contig 17666 bp, 6 predicted proteins | sample 530531 | NCBI WGS metagenome assembly CEPE01 (sample SAMEA2620273, study PRJEB7988) | marine metagenome | biome: marine biome (ENVO:00000447); feature: deep chlorophyll maximum layer (ENVO:xxxxxxxx); material: "saline water (ENVO:00002010), including plankton (ENVO:xxxxxxxx)" | depth 80 m
GAATCACCAAGACCAATTACACCACCTTGGAAAGTAACATTACCAACGAATGTTGATGCACCACCAACTCTAAAATCTCTTTCTACATCTAGACTATCGTTTAAGTCAACAAATCCAGTTACAGTGGCAGCACCAGATACTTGAATATCAGTGACAATACCAGAACCTATTGTGGCGGTTACAATATCAGCAGTATTGAAATCAACTGTCGTAATGGACGCTGCAGTACCAACAATATCAGTTACAGCAACTCCAGTAATGTTTATATTTTGAGCGTCTAAATTCTCTACATCAAGAGTTGTGATAGTACCATAAGTACCAACCAAAGAGGTAATGATACCAGCAGTAACTTTAGCATCAAGAATATCTGCAGCATCTAAATGTGCAGTACCATCAATGTAAATATCTTGCCATTCCCTATCTTCAGTACCTAGATCATAGGTATCATCAGCAGAAGGATTGAGTATCTGGTTAAATGTCCAAGCATTTCTTGATAGATCCCAATTAATAGTTTTGTCTGTACTACCTTTAAGAGTTATACCACCATCAGAAGCACTAGCATCACTAGGAGATCCACTAGTAGTTACACCAAGTTCAATGTTTTTATCATTGACTTGCATAACTTGAGATTGAAGGTAAGATAAATTACCTTCAACATTAAGGTCACCCTTAATGAGAGTATCTCCAGTTACAGTTAAAGCACCACCAACTCTTGCATCTCTTGTAACATCTAAGTCAGTGATAGTAGAGTATGTACTGACTAAAGAGGTAACAACACCAGCAGTGATCTTGCCGTAAACGGCATCCATGTAATCAAAGTCAGCCTGAGTGTAAGTAACACCGAAACCAGACAGAGATGTAACAACACCAACTGTGATGTATGCGTTAGTAGTAAGACCAACCTCATTACGGAAGTAAGTAGCATCAAAGTCAGTCGCTAAACCAGCAACGATCTTTGCTTGCTCAATATCTGCGTTGATAAAATCAACATTACTAATAGTAGCAGCTGTACCAACTGTATCTGTAATGATACCAGATTGGATTTTAGCATTAGTAATTGCAAAGTCTGTTGCTAAACCAACAGTTACCTTAATATCCTCAACATCTACATTTACAAAATCCAGATTAGTAATTGTAGCAGCAGTACCAACTGTATCTGTTACAGCAAGTCCTGTAATGTTTACATCTCTAGCATCAAGAGTCTCAATGTCAACTACACTGATAGTAGAGTAAGTACCAACATATGATGTTACAACACCTACATCAATGTAGGCATTAGTAATAATACCAACTTGGTTAACCAAATTAGTAATAGCAAAATCAGTTGCTAAACCAACAGTGATCTTAATGTCTTCTATACCAAGATCATTAACATCTATTTGTGGAACAGTAGCAACACCAGTGATATTGACATCACCATCTACATCGAGCAACGCTGTAGGCGTTGTGGTCCCGATACCTACCCAACCGTCCTTATTACCAGAAACCCACTTAACATCACCTGAACCAATTATTAACTGATCGTCTTGATCTGGATATCTAACATCTTGTCCTTTACCAATGATAACATTGTTACTACCAGTATTATGAGTACCAGCAGAATTACCAATAGCAATATTATCATTACCATAAACATTGTATAGAGCAAACGCACCAATAGCAATGTTATTGCTCTGGTTAGTTGATATACCAGCACCCCATAGTGCTTCACGACCTATACCAATATTCTGCTCGTGATCTTCCTTACCACTATTTGTTGTGATACCTGATCTTACAACTAAGAATCCATAAGTATCGGTTAATCCAATACTACCAGTGGATAGGTAAATAGCGTCACCAATATCAGATAATAAACCAAAATCATCCTGACCCTTAACTGTAAATTGCTGACCAATTAATTTTGCTAAGTGAGCATTAGTACAAGTACCAATGTTAAATGATAAGTTACCAGTAACAGCATTGTTAATTGTTCCTAGGTCACCTAGTTGGTCAATAGCAATTGCCCAGTCACCACCCTGTAGGTTAGCGAAGTTATCTGTAGTACCATAGACTCTGTAATCGTATGGATCACTTGAAAGAGAACTAGCATCAGAGAATGAAATACTACTGACATCACCAGTCTCACCATAAGTAATAACAGACTGAGAACCTAAATCCTGTCCAACCTTGTCACCAATATAGATGTTATGAGAACCTTCTGCTTCCTGTCCAGCAAAGTTACCAAGGAAGACATTAGATTCTGCCTTAGTTTGACCACCTTTCTGGAAAGCACTATTACCAATAGCAATGTTTCTCTTAGTATTTACTGCTAAACCTGCCTGATTACCAGCATAGTTACCAATAAACATACCCTGACGATCATTACCGTCAGTCTCTAATTTACCTGCTTCTCTACCAATTCTTATTAACTGCGTTCTAAAGTCATAGTTGTTCTCAATCGTTGAGATACCACTAATAGTTAAGTTCTTAGTAGTGGATGCATGACTTACATTAATCTGTTCAAACTGTGCAGATGTAGCATTCCAATCATTAAATGTACCACCAACACCAGCAAGAGCACTAATAAGACCTACCTTGTTTTGTAGGTTAAGAGTATCAGTAATGTCAGTTACATAAAGAGTAGGGATAGTACCTACACCAGTTATATTCCAATTTCTTGCATTTACTTCGTCATAGGTTAAATCACCTGTGACATTCAAATTACCAGCAACTGCTAAATCACCCGATACAGTGGCTGCAGCACCTACTAGAAGGTCAGTAGCTACACTCCAGGTGTCAATCTTACCCTGTGGGTTAAGAATAACTGCCCTAGAACCAACTGGCTTACCAAAGTCAGCAGGGTTATCTGGCAACATATCGGTGTAGTATTCACCACCGATTGCTATAGGAGGATTTGTATTACCGTCTGGATGACCAATATATAATTTCTTATAAGACTTACCTGCACCTACATTTGTAACATCATAGGTGTAAACTAATTCACCAAACGATACACCAGTACCAACTGGAGCTGCGGTAGGAGGTGAGGTTCCTTTGGTCCTCTTTAACAGAATCGTTGCTGACATTAGTATTCCCCTCCATCAATAGTAGTGGATGGTAAAGTAGTTTGAGTTATAAATTTAGCGGATGCTGAGTCGTAGACCAGAAAACTGCCGTTAGTTAAGTTATTCGCATTAACATCTGAAAGTAAAACTAGTTTACCTCCTCCTCCACCGCCTCCTAAGGAGCCGCTGGCAATAACCTTAACTTGGCTGCCAGTACCAATTCTTAAAGATGGCATTACCTTGTTACCCCTGCTCTAACATTAATCATTCCTTCAACGACTTTAACCTTACTAGTACCATCATTCAAAACCACATCATAAAGGTAACGACCAGGTTTAATGTCGGTTGTTATAGTAGATGCCATCGAAATCTGGATCTCTCCGTCCAATGGACTAGATATTGTCGATGCAAAAGAAACACTAGTAGTGCTACCTGCCCACTTACGCAGTTGTGCTGTTGCTGTAAAACCTGCCAGATTTAGGGTAGTATTATTATCATTATCACCAAGAGCAAATAAATGCTCAAAATCACATCCCTGTTCAATCTGCAAATTAGAGACAAATACTGCCATCTTGTATGCTGACTATTATCCTATAAGGTATTTATCTCTTAATCTCTGTTACAAGCTTTGTTAAATGATCGATCTTAATGTGGAGTCTTTCTATATCACTTCTTAAGATTTCCAGCTCTGTCTGAGTAGCTGGATTTAATTCGCAATCATTGCCACCATAATGGTATCTTAGAAATTCGCTTTGACCTGTTCTCATAATTTTTCTGTAATTTTTGCAAGCATTTGTTTAATCTCAGAAATCTCTGATTTCATCTTATCTAACTCTTCTCGTTCTATTCGTTTTTTACTTTTAGCCTGCATATACGCAGAATAACCAGAGCTATCATCGTTTATGATAGCTCCAGTTTTCTCGTCTCTATATAAATTCGGATGTCCTTCTACCCTAATCATGCTAGTGCCAATGCCCTTACATTCTTAATAATAGGTATCTCTGCTTGATTAGTACCATTCATCACAATCTTAATAACAAAACCTGAGAATGGTGATAGATCATTAGCAGTATATTGATACTCATTCCACGCTGATTCAGGATTAATAAACTTATCAGGATTACCGTCAGGTCCAGGTAGAGTAAGTCTTACCTTATCTCCAAACCCATCTCCATCAGTATCTACTAAGTTAAAGTAGCCTGGGAACAATTCAAATGCCTGATCAACTTCACTAGAGTCACCCCTTATTAGACTGTACATACATCTGAAATCAACAGATGCTGGTCTAAAGGCATCAAACACAACTTTTAATGAAGTTGCTGGTTGTTTGATCCTAATAACTCTAGACATATAGTATGAAGTATGTAGGTCTCCATAGAGAGCATTTGCTCTACCATCTGTTGCATAATCAGCAATAGGTTTATTAAGTCTATTAGATGAGAAATGCATCTTCGCCGTTGCTAGGCAAAGCATTGGAGAACTCCAGAAATTGCCACCATTAGAAATTGCAATTCTAGTGGTTAGAGATTTATTTCTAAACAGACTTGTTAGTCTATTAAGTTCATTAACCTCAGAAGCAACAATTCTTGTACTATTAAGTCTAGTTGCCTCATTCAATGACAATGGAATAAATCCAAGATCCTTGAATGATGTTTCTTCACCATCTACACTAGTTCCACTAACAGTTCTAACATTAACTGTTGCACTGTCAGATCCACCACTAGTTGTAATATCATATACTGGGGTAATAGTATCATATTGAATATTCTTAGAAGCATGTGCATTTGCACCGCCACCAAATATATCCTCAGAGAATGATAATTGTGGAACACTAATACCAGAGATATCAGTGCTTCTACCTTCTCTATCAATCTTAATCAAGAATTCATCCATTCCCTTCTGTAGAGTTTCTACATCATGAGACTTACAAATCTTAGTAAGAGAAACGCCTCCTAACTCATATTTCTTGATAATTGATCCTTCATCATGATTAATCGATTGAGTTTGATTAATACCTCTAGTGATACCACTTAAAGTATTAATACCAACACTAGTATAAGAAATGATTTCATTATTAAGCAATGCATATGCAGTGTTTGCAGCACTAACTAGAGCACCTTCAAATACATCGAATCCTGTACTATCAGCAATTGATATATTGGTAGTAGTAGAGTTAACTGTTGTATTGATTGTAGTTGGTAGGGTATTAGGTTCAACTCCACTGAGTTCAACTTTATTACCTACACCATACATTCCGTGGTTGAAGTAAGATACTCTAGCATATTCACCAGTATACACACTACCAGTAGCGTCATACCTGTAAATATCAACACCAGAGTCTACAATAGAACCAGCTTCATGGAAGTAATTGACATCACCACCAATGGTAAACTCTTCTGCTTGCATACCAGTTAGATACAATGTATCAACACCAGCAATGGAGTTAATACCAATTCTTGCACCAGAACCAGCACCGCTTGTATCAGCAGTAACAATACCAACCATATCACCAACTTTATATCCATTACCAGCGACAGCAATTGTTGCAGCAGTAATTGTAGAATTACCAGCACCAACTGTCAGACCTAGTTTTAGACCAGTTCCATCACCTGTAATATTGAAGGTTCTAACTTGTGCTAGAGGAGTACCATATCCAAGACCATTAGTAGCAATACCAACAGTACCAGATGCAGGTCCACCTTTATCTTCAATATAACCATATCGGTAACTAGCTGTACTATCACCAACTTTTCTTCCAGGAACAAATACTGTTCCTATCAGTCCAGCATTAGTCGATGTTGTAAATCCAATAGCAGCCTTCTTAGGAAGTGTTTGTATAGGATTCTTATTCAGTGCTGGTAGTTGACCATTACTCGATTTAAGTGGTGGGTTTTGGAATGTAATTACACCATCAGTAGAAGTAAACTTCGCTCTGTAAAGTTTGAAGGTTAAATCTTCAAACTGGCATGGTGTCCATTCTCGACCATTCTGCGATTTAAACAGTGAACCACCTAGGTTTGTATTAGCATATACTCTACCTGCAGCATTAGGTAATGCTTGTGCGTTAAGAGCAGTTTGCCCCATTTCAGCAGTAAATACCTCATATCCGTTAGCAGGAGCACCAATAACTAGAGCATACGGTTTAGCAGGTTCCAAATAAATTGGAGCTGGGAATGTAAATCTAGTCGGTATTGACGCATCAGTTGATGTAACAATAGTACGAGGATCAATAGATACATGAGCATCTGGAGTTAATATTTCACCCTTAGGAATACCAAGTTCCATTCCCCTAATCTGTGCAAATGGAGCACGGGTAGGATCAGAATCCTTAGTAGCAAAATATACATCAACAGAAGTTACAAAAGCACCATGTTCATCTACCACAAATGATTGTGCTAGAGGGTCATCATCCTGAGATTGAACAACAGGAACTGGGACTGGAACAGGAACAGGTATCGGATTAGGAACCTGTTGTATAGACTCAACAACAACTGTATTATTGTTCTCGATAGTAACAGTTTGATCAATAATAGTTTCATTATTAATCGTAACTGTATTATCAATAATAACAGGAGGTGGTGGAGGTGGTGGTGGGGGCGGCCTTCGGTTAATAAAGGTCAGTCCGTAATCACGCCTTACGGTAGTAGTTTCTAGGGTAGTTATTCTAACATCAGTTTGTATAACTCTTGTAGTACCTACAGCAGTATAAACAGCAGACGCATTAGATATTAATGAACTACCTCTTAATCCACTAGAATTTGTCTGACTGGATGTAATCTTAAATTCTCTCTCACCAGATCTAATTCTTGCTAATGGTGTAGGTGAAGCATTAGGATTTCTTATCCATACTGTTCCGTATAGATCACCCCAAGCATCTGTCATTAAATCTATCTCAGAAATAGTTGCTTGAGCACCACTAGTCTCACCAGCAATTACAGTTCCTGTTGGAAGGAATCCAAAGAAATCTCCTTGTGCAGCATTTGTAAGAGCAGCACAGTCAATGTTAATTGCTGTAGATCCCTGAGAATATGACTGAGGTAAAGTCTCGTCTCTGTTTAAAGGATTTTGCTCATATGTTCTAGTAGGAGCATTAAATGGACCTTCTTTATGATCTGGTCTGCATAATCTAAATCTGTAAGTTTCACCACCAACTAAAGCAGTTACAGTCTCACCAACAGTAAATGATCCAATAACATTTTCAATACCAATAACCTTAGGAACTATATCAACAGTGCTGACATCATCAAAGTAAATATAATATCTTGCAAATGGTCTTAACCCAGTACAATCAAATTGAATATTTCTAGATCTAATAAATGGATCAAATGTCTCACTAGCAATAAATGTATTCTCAGAACGAATATCATCTCTCTCAACACTAGATGATTCACTAGTGCTCATTCTCATCTCATCCTGACCAAATCCATCATCAATATTCTGTAACGATAATCTAGTATCGTAAGAAGTTCTTCTGATAGTTTGAGTGAATAGATTCTGTGTTCTCTCTGTATGAATCCAAGTATCACTAGTTGGTGTTAAACTTAAATCACCAATAAATTTATGTACAAAGAATGGGTTAAGATTCTCTACTCTTGTAGCAAAATCTTGTTTAGCAAGTGGGTTATCTTCATCTTCTTCATAAGCAAGAGTAACCATTCTACCAGTCTTTCTGGTATTAGAATCTAATAGATCAAAGTTACTATCAAGATCTATCTCTGCAGGTGGTTGTTGCGTAGCAGGTAACAACTGCATATCAATAGATTCTAGATCTCTAAGAGGTACTATCTGACCCTTAACAATATCTACATCAATAGGTGATGATTCGTCAACAAAATCTGCTGACTTAAATGAATCTGCAAAGAATCCACTCTTAAATCTATCAAGACCATCGGCATCCTTAACTTGTAAAGTAGCAACCTTTTGCTCCAATAAAGATAAAGAAGTAATTTTCTCTAGATTTTCAACTCTATCTTCAATCCTACCAATATCACGCATTGTATATCGGCGGTTATCTATTAGATATACCCTAACATCAGTAATATCATATAAGTATGCTGGCATAACAATAGTTGCCAATGTCATACCACTAGGATTATCTACTGGTGGTTTTGGATTAGTTGAAGGAGTACCTTTCTCAACAACTAATGCACCACTAGTTTTAAGAATTAACTTATCAATTCTTCCTAAGTAACTCTTAAATCCAAATTCAGAAGATTCATTAGGTGTAGATATTCTTCTAGGAGCATTTGAGAAACTTCTACTACCCACATAGAAAGGTGAGAATGAAGCAGAAGCAGGAGTATATTCACTAACTCTAGGTCTGAAATCTAATGTATCTGATGCTCTAATTAATGATTTACCTATTCTAGGAATATGGTTTTGATATCTTTCAGCATCATAACTATTAACTGTAAATACATCTCCAGTATCAGTAGATGGAACATCGTATCTATCAAAGATAACTAATAGTCTCTTAGATGGAACATAACCATTATTCACTCTAACAATACTAGAATAATCATAATACTGTTCTTTCTGTCCTTTATCTAATAGATAAAGATCAGTTACATCTTTAAACTTACCAGGAATATATGCTTGAAGAATAGCAACAGCATTTGATTCTTGGAAATTTAATGTCTCTAATAGATTAAACTTATCTTGTGTTTTGTATACAACCTCAATTCTACTATTACCAGCATCAATAGAGATTATTCTTGCAACAGCATTAGTACTAGCACCAATTATATCCTCACCAACAAGTGCCTCAGAGAAAATAGCATCTGTAGATGTAAATACTAATTTGTCCAAAACAGGTGCATTAGTATCTAATGATTCATAGATAGAAACTACTTCAGCAACATCAGGATGATTTAAACAAATTCTATCATCTTGTACTCTATTACCATATAACTGACTAGAAGTTAAACCATCATTAAGGGTGGATGAACCATTACTACCAGATCCTGCATTATTAGAATATATGACATCAGTAGTCTGACTCTTCAAATAATTCTTAACTTTATTCTTAATATTACCCTTAGCAACAGTTACATTAACTGTAACATTACTCTGAGAGAATAATAAACCATTGATAGTTAAAGTAGTAGCAGTTATTTCTACTTGAGATTGATCTATAGTTGCAATAGTTTTATTAGAATATTGTACCTGATATCTTTCTTGGTCAAATGCTACAAAACTACAGTCATCAATACCTACTGATGAAATAGGAACTACAAGAACACCATTACCATCTGTAGATTCTCCAGTTACTTGCTCAGAGAAGTGTATTTCAGACCCAGTAAAGTCTAAATCTGAGATATTCTTCTTAGGTAAAGGTAAGAATAATCCACTCTTAGGTTGAGCACCTAAATCTTGGACACCGATTCTAATTGGACCTTCAAAATTTGATCCTGGAAGACCACCATCATATAAGTTGCTAACATTAGCATCTGCAACAACGGTCATAGAACCGCCATCACTAGCAACTGCTGATACAATATTCTGTCTTACTACGCTAGAACCTTGTAACTGATATCTAATAATATCATAAGGTTTAAATCTTTCAAATGTTCTACCTGGACATGTTACTGTACCACCAGTTGTTATTCTTACTTGGTCAGCAGCAGTAAATCCAAAAGGAACCTTATCATTTAACTTTTTATCAGCAGTGAATGAATTACCAGATTGTGCAAAACTGGAAACATCATTCATACTATAAGTTTGTACCCTCTCAATAGTTCTGGATACATTCTGCTTTCTACCATTAACAATAAGTTGCTCACCTGGTTGGAATACTCCAGAAGTTTGTGTTACTGTAATGCTACTAGAACCAGTACCCACAGCATATGCTGTTGCACCAGTTTGATCTCCTTTAAGATATGCTGATACATTAACCTCACTAGCAGTTACATTATCATTTAAATGTAATACTGTATATGTCTGAACATCAAATAAATGAAGATCAAACTCAGTAGATGCATTCTTATAACTATCATCTACTAAACCAAAATTATATACCTTTGCTTCACCAATCTTTGTTGTAGCAGAAGATGAAGTCTTTGCATTTAAATCAATAGTATTTCTAAATGTAGTAATACCAGCAACATTATTAACCCTGACAAAATTCCCCATTCTAAAGGAGAATGCTTCTCTAATAAAATCTTCTTGAGTTGTTCTTGGTTTATCTACATCAATAACTTGTCCTGCTGTACTCCACTCATATCCTTGAACATATGCTTTACCTGGAGATATTTTTACACATGCAAGATCATCATTGGGTGTGCTACCTTCCTGAGTAGTTTCATTAGCATAGTATATACCATCATTACCCTGTCTATCATTAAGACTATTTTTAACATCAATAAAGAAAGGATTTAATGTATAATCACCAGATTCATCATGAGTTCTTTTAGCGATATAATCTCTAATTAAATTATATTGCGTATCTTTATTAGCATGTTTTTCTACTCTACCTGCCCTGATACGCATGATTTCAACGAAATCAGTATCATTGGAATCATATAATGATTTTTTAGTTAAAACAAGTTCAATCTTTAATCTATCTGCACCTGGAGCAGCATAGTTTGAAAATCCTTTAGCGTTATCATATAGATCTGGATCATCCTTAGCATTTACTGTCTTTTCTACTACTTGCAATCCAACTCTAAAAAATGGACCATTAGAATATTGTTCTAATATAATAGTCTGTTGATTAACCCTAACAAAATTACCTCTAATAAAATATACACCAGAACTAACACTTGCAGCAGATCCAGTAATACATGACTCTAAGGAAATAGTAGATGCAAAAGATGATCCAGAATTTAAAGTTGTATTTCCATAAGTGACTGGATCTTCCAATAACAGTAATTCAGAATCTTGGAAGAATGAAAAATCTCCACTAGGACCACACTGCTGATATTTTACATATAATGTTGGTACGCTTTCATCAGAATCTGCAGCAAGAAGATAATTAACTACTTTTGCTGTAATTTGAGATGTTGCACCTTTAATTCTTTTACCTATTAATTCTTTAATATAAACTTCTACATCTGTTCCTAAATGTGTTGCGTCTAACTTAACTGCAAAATATTGCTCATCAAAAGTTACACCACCTGGTACTACTACAGACCCTTCTTTAAATATGTGACTACCAAATTGCTCAACCTGATTCTGCATAATAGATTGCAGAGTCGTAAGTTCACGAGCCTGAACAGGGAATCCTGGTTTAAACAGAACTCTGTGGTAATTGTCGGTTCTGTCAAAGTCGTCGTAATAGGGACTTATATTCAGATTAGTCTGTTGTGGCATTGTTTAGAACTCTAATACGATCTTAATGTCTTCTTTTTGTCTCAAATTCCTTGTAATAGCAGGTCTATTATCAAGGTAAATAATCTCTCCACTGCGTTTATTTATCTCCTCATTAGCAATACCATTTGTAAATTGTACACCGAGGTCTACAACTTTACCAGAAGGAGTTGTTGTGGAGATACCACTAAAGGTTTGATCCACATTGACACTGAATGCAGTACTAGTAACTGCGTCAGCAGTTGACTGGAAATTCAACACTGGTGCTTGAGTATTTACATTCACAGCATCAGTATTGTCAAAGGTCGATTGATTCATTACCAAGGACTTGTCTTGGAAGTATTTAATAACCTTAGTGTCAATATCATAAGAAGCAACATATCCCCTTGCAGTGCCGACTCCAGTGATATTTTGCGTGATTGCTGTTCCAATTCCAAGTACCTGTGATGTGTCTCCTGTAAACTTAAACGCTTTAAGAGATGAAAATTCAGAAGTCTGTAAGAAATTAGTACCTGCTGCACCAATAGCAGTTGGGTTTCTAATTAATCCGACTTGAGCAAATACTGTATCTGTAGCAAAATCATACGATGATGCATCAAATCTAGTATAAATTAGAACCTTATCAGTTCCAAGTTCTTTATAAAGATCATAACCATGTCCTAATGACGGAGGAATGATTGGAGTAAGTTTAGCAAATTTAGTAGCACTACTATTGATAGAAGAAAGATCAACCCTTCCATAACTATACCCTTTACCTCCATTAGTTACCTGTGCGGAAATCACTTGACCATTAGTATTTGTTAGTATCCTAACTTTACCTCCGCTACCATCACCAATAATATCCACCTCAATGGGACTAGACAAGAAACTATATCCAGTTCCAGATTCATCGATTGATACTACTTTAATCTGATTACTATTCGTATCAGAATCACCATTATTCCTAACAACAGTTACATCAGCATTATCTGATGTACTCCAATCATTAGGAACTGCAATATATTCAGTAGAGTCAAATTTAACAATATCCGCAGGAGGAACAGTAAATAAGTATTTCCAAAGATAACCATCACCACTTACACCTGCTGCAGCTGGTTCAAGATCAGTAAATGTAGGTTCATCCAAAGATGCACTTGCTATGGTAGATATACCAGCAGCACCATTATTAATACAAATATAAACCCTATAATCCCTATTCATCACATAATAGTTGGATGAATAAAGTCTACTTGAGTTAGAAACTAATGACCTATTTTGTGAATTATAGTCATGACGATACATGTCATAAGATGTACCCTTAGTCCATGTAATCTTTTTAACCAACCTTCTAACATCACCAGGAAAGACCTTTCTACCAAATAACATCGTGTCATAGACATGATTGTTATACTCAATACTATCTGTAGGAGATGGTGGTTGTAATGTTGTGCTATTCCAAGTATCCGTTCTTCCAAATCCAGCATAAGTTGGATTTGCCAGTCCTAGGAAAGCATAGTAAGAGTTATTTCCGCTAGTAACATCATCCATGAAGTTATTAGCGTTGATAATCCTAAACTGGTCGGTTATAATTGCTGCCATTGCAATTTCTTAATTAAAGGTCTTACTATTTTGGTATTTATAAGGTTTTTCCAAGTGCTCCTGTGTTTCTAAGACCTATATTGGTCCTCTTAACAATAGGGAACTCATCCAAATCTGGATTATAGTTCCTACCAGTTTGAGCAATTGTGATTGGATATCCAACATCTCTAACTGCTGCCCCAAAGCGTCCCCATGTAAATCTTGCAGCAGGGAATGCAGTTGATCCAACACCAACTAACCCCGTAACATCAGTACCAGAGTGGATGTTAGATGTTATAACACCTGTTCTAGCACTACCATCCCAAGATAATGCATGTGCATAGTATATATTATCAACATCAAAGGTTGATATTCCAATTGGATCAGTATCATGAGAATCAATACTGGTAATAACTCCAGCAGCAGGATTGATACCAGATCCAAATAGTTTGAATGGATATCCTTCCTTAAATTGCTGAACATATGATGTATTTTCAGAGTTAACCAATGCATTCATGTCTAATTGGAACACAATACCAAGATCAGTTCCTATACCAGCAGAGGTTGTAATACCAGTAACAACACCTGCATATCCTTGAACATCTGAATTCTGAGAATCAATATCATTCCAAATCTCCCAGTTAACACCAGCAGTAGCAGTTGTACCAACTCCAACACCATATACAAAAAGTCCAAAGTCATCAGTTAAGTTGCCATCAAGATCTCTGAACCTTTCAGTATGGTCAACAAATATTTCAGTTGCAGTATCAGCAACTCCAGCAATAACATTAGCAGTAGGAACAATTTGTGCCTCTAATGTATCTCTTGCTTTAGATACAATACCACCTCCAAATACTTTATCTTGCTTCTGCTTATTCCATCTAAATGGTTTGTAGTTGTCATTATTGACACCAGAACCTTGATAGAATGGAGTTTCTACAACAGATGCACTAGCAATGTTAATAACAATTCTTTCTTCCTGTTGTGCAAAGTTAGATGCATTAATAGCAACTCTGTTAAGTTCTAACTCATCACTCTTAAAGAGTTCTAAGTCATCACCAATCTTAATAACTTCATTAACATCATATAATATACTGTCATTACCAACTGTTCCACGATAGAAGAAGATGAATACATCATCCTCTACTGTAGGTGCGGTCTCAAAACTTACAGATGTACCACCACTAAAGCTGTAATGTACACCTGGTTCCTGTAAAACACCATTAACAAATATCATCAATACAGGTGCAAGATCAATCTCTCTAGAATCAGGATCGTTATTATCAATCTCAAAACTGATTAACTGATCTTGATAATATAGTGGATATCTCAATCTAGCACCATCTTGATAAGGTTTGATATTATCAATATAGTCAATATTACCAAACTGCCATGATGCAATATCATCATTAAAGATATTAACTACTTCAATTTCAAATGGTATGAATAAATCACCAGCATCAGGATCAGTAGATAATCCAACTAAGTTAAACTTATCACCCTTCTTAAATCCATAACCAAACTTAGTCATCTTCCATATATAAACCTCATTCAATTTGAAGGTATCACCTGTAGAGTATCCAACATAGTTTGTAGATAATCCAATAATATCAACAGTAATAGAAGCACCAACACCAGTAGTTGTAGTATTACCAAGTCCTTCTCTATATGATCCAGTAATTGCTAAGTTGTATCCATTAGGATCAGCAACATCTAATGTGGTAGTATCACTGTATAAAGTACCAGCAGCACTTATGTCGTATATTAAAGTACCACCAGCACCAACGGTTGCTGTTGCATGAGCATCTGTTCCAAGACCATTGTAATCATGAATGCATACTTCTAATACTCCAGAATTCTGATTATAACCAGAACCAAAGGTTAGATCATGCCAAGGAGCAATAGTACCACCAGCAGCGTAAGAGTGGTGAATAGTACTTATACCAGCATTCATTCTAAATGTCTTAGCAGAAATAATACCAGTTACATCTAGTGTCTGATCATAATCAGGGTAGATGTTAGTTGTTAAACCAACTCTTACTGTACCACCACCTGTATAAGGATGTGCTAGTGTAGATACACCAACAAATGTGGTAAAGGATGTAGTAGTTCCTACAGATCTTACAGTGTAATAGTAACCTTGAACACCGCTAGGATAAGTCTTAGCACCATATATGCAAGTAACACCAACACCTGCTAACTTAAAGTTCTCAGGTTTTACTAATCCATGATTAGGAACAGTAAATTGTAGAACACCTGTACCAGGATTGTATACTGCATTTGTTGGAGTTAATGCTGCACCAGACCAAGAATCAATGTATATTGCACTAGAAGCAGCAGATACAAAGGAATGTGCGTAATTACCACCGTACTGAACAGCACCAGTAGTTGCACCAGTGAAGGTATGAGCGTAATTACCACCAGCAGTCACAGCATTAGTTGCCTGATGACCACCCATGATGTCATAACGATGCTCAGTTGTATCAGTTGATATACCAACTTGAAGAGTAATATATCCAGTCTGTTTCTTAATACCACCTGTGACTGCACTGTGGAATGCGTGATCAAATTGATCATTAGGACCAGTCTTACCAACATCTACCGCAAATGTATTAACAGTAGTACTTGCAATAGATACCCACTTGCCATGAATAGGATCTGATACACGAGGATATGCGTGTGCTTGACGATAAGCATCTCTAGAACACTTCAGTGATATTGCTCCAGTATCAAACTTAACTCTGTCATTGTTCATGAATCCATGACCAGCGACTGTTACAGTCATAATACCTGCTACAGGATCATATACTGCGTTAGTTGCTGTATGAGAAGTAGAACCAACAGAATGTATACCAATTGGTTGATCGTATGCTCTATCACGCTTCTGATCCATACTACCAACACCAGCAGCTTGGAAAGTATGTCCATAAGCACCACCACCATGAATCTGCGATCTCTTAATAGCACCAGTTACACCAGAAGCAAATATATGATCTGAAGTATCAGGTGACTTCATACCATTAGTTCTAAAGGTATTAGTTGTTACATTAGAAACCTGAATCCACTTACCACTATAAGGATCTGTCTCTCTAGGATATGCATGTACTGTACTATAATCATCTTTAGCACAAGTAAAGGAAACTGCACCAGTTTCAAATAAAACCCAATCGCCATTGCTAAGACCATGATTAGTAGATCTAACTGTCATGATACCTACAGCACCATCATACTGCGTACCAGTTTCAGCAGTTAATCCTTCATGCGGTACAAAATGATGAGTTGAAATATTTGTGGAAGGTTGTGACGCTAAAACTTGGAAAGAAATCGTACTTGCGGTAGTAGAAGCAATAGAGACCGCAGTTGTAAATCCAGGATCGCTGGATCTTGGATAATAATGGAGACTTTGATATGTGTCTAATCCACACCTAAATGACATTGATTCAGGTGAAATTTGGATAGATTGACCAGTAGTGAAATTATGATCACCAATAGTAGCTGTTACGATGCCAGCAGTGGGGTCGTAAATCGCCGAGGAGATGCTATAAGGTGCTATAGGTGACTTACCTACATTTACAGCAAAAGAGGTGGTTCCTATGCCTGTTATTGGTAACCATTTACCACTGACAGGATCAGATGATCTTGGATAGGTCTTCGTAGAAGTACCGCCATCCATGTCGCACTTGAAGGAAATAGAGTCATTATCGAAGCGTATAAAGTCGCCATCGTGAATAAGTCTACCGCCAGGTACGACTGTAACGGTCATTATGCCAGCATTTGCGTCATAAACTGCACCATTTACAGTCTGAGTATCGATTGTATTGCGTGGATATGTATGAGTTGAAATATAACTATCTTTATTGCAACGGAAAATTAGTGATCCAGTCGCTAACTTAATAGAAGTATCTTCTGCTAATCCATGTTGACCAATATTAAGATCAAGGAATCCAGTAGTAGGTGTATATGTTGCAGTAGTAATACTGTACTGAACAGTAGGTGATGTACCAACAGTAATAGCAATACCAGTAGCAGTAGTAGAAGCAACAGAGATTGCGGTATCAAATACAGGATCAGTTACCCTTGGATAAGACTTACTGGTAGTAAGTCCGTCCATAGCACACTTAAAGTTAAGTGAATTATCCTTAACCTTGATACTAGTACCTGCCATAATGTTATGGTTAGGTATAGTCATTGTCATGATACCTGCTACAGGATCATAAACTGCGTCAGTAGGTGTCCAACCAACATTAGTAGTAATACCAACAAATACATCAAATGTATTTGGTGTTACAGCACGAACTTCTAAGAACTTGTCATTTATAGGATCAGATGCTCTTGGATATACATGATTACTATACTGACCATCCATCTCACAAGTGAATGTAAGAGATCCAGTAGCAATACCAATTAAGTTAGGATCAGTAAAGTTATGATCACCATCAGCAATAATTGTGGCAATACCACTAACATGATCATAGACAAAGGAAGTTATGCCAATAGTAGTACCATAACCAATACCAGATTTACCAACATTAATAGTAATACTATCTGCAGTAGTCGTAGCAGTACCAGTCTTATTATGGAAAGGATCTGCTAATCTAGGATATGCATGATATGTTGCGTAACCATCCTTATCACAACTCATAACAATAGCACTTGTAGCAATACCAACGATATTGTTATTAGCGTATACCAGACCCACAGCAGTAGATCCGATGGATAATGTCATATCACCTGTCAATGCATTGTACCTAGCATCAG